>ERZ1034946.12-NODE-12-length-247377-cov-132.335874_pt1 | contig 247377 bp, 219 predicted proteins | sample MGYA00520591_ERZ1034946 | MGnify/ENA primary metagenome ERZ1034946 (study PRJEB33766, sample SAMN09781753) | gut metagenome | biome: gut microbiome | host: Homo sapiens | place: Madagascar | study: EMG produced TPA metagenomics assembly of the PRJNA485056 data...
TAGGAACAGTGTTAAAAGATTTGCTGAAAGCAAAAGAGGAAAGTGCATTTGTATAGGATACTTGTTCCTGATATTCCACTTGATGGAGAAACATTAGAATATTGATTGATACAAAACTGCACTCAGGGATATTGTGGGTGCAGTTTTGCATTAAAATTATTGATTACGATACAGTTTCTGATATGCAGTAGGTAATATATGAAAAATCGGAAGATGACAAGCACAAGCTGGTTATTGATACTTATGCAGCAGGTGTTGTGAAAGAAATCTTCCGGCTGAAGCTTCACGGAATGAGTCAGGAGACAATAGCAACCCAGTTGAATGATGAGGGTGTACTTGCACCTATGGAATATAAGCAGAGCACAGGGAGCGGTTATCAGACCGGATTTTTACAGAATGATAAGTCGGTATGGAGTTCAGTCACAGTCCGCAGGATTCTTGAAAATGAGATTTACATTGGAAATCTTGTTCAGGGCAAAAGAACAACACCAAATCATAAGGTTAAACAGGAGGTTGTTAAGCCAGAAGCCGACTGGATAAGAATTGAGAAAAACCATGAGCCGATTATAAGTGACAGGGACTTTGAGATTGTTCAAAGACTGTTAGGAATGGATACGAGAATCTCTCCGGATTCCGATGTGGTCTATAACCTTTCCGGTATTGCAGTATGTGCAGACTGCGGTGCACCAATGACAAGAAAAATTACTACAGCAGGCATATATTGGTTCGGCGGTGCATGGGAAAGTGGTAATTGAGAAATACAATAATATTCCACTCCATGCAACAGATTCAAGTGAATGGGTCATTGTTGAAAATACGCATGAGCCGCTTGTTGACAAAGAGACATTTGAAAAGGCACAGGAAAGAGTAAAGGAAATCTGATAGGCATATTCAAATACATATAAAACAAATCACGCGCAGCGAAATCCTACGAAATATTGTAGAATAACGCTGCGCGTCATATTTATCTCTTATCAATCGAATTGCCAGCACAAAAAAGTGAACACCGACAATCTATCGGCATCCACCTCTACTACTGTGCAAATTTTTGACGCGAATCAGATTTTCGTTTTTCAATTACACAGATACCGGATCAGCAGGTAAAAAAAGAAAATTAGCAGTAATTTCATCTAACCAACAGGACTTTGGATGATACACTTTATCGAAGTTCTTTTCTGCGACTGCTCCTGCGTTCCATTGTCTTGGATAATAGCGTTTACTTTAATATTGTGAAAGCCTATCCAAAATCGTTGCAGGAGTTAACTCGCAGAAAAAACTGAGAGAAAGTCTGTATCGTTCAAAGTCCGTCGTTTATAGACAAACTTATTGCTAATTTTCATAGATTATTTTATATCCGGTATCGTCTGTTTTAGAAATCAAATCTGAGCGTGGCAAACCTTAATTTGACTGTTTCTTGAGGTTCTTCTGCGCAGTAGAGAGCATCAGCTTGATACGATTAAGCTGGTTAACCTCCGATGCACCCGGATCATAATCGATCGCTACGATATTGGCACCCGGATATTCGTGGCGAATCTCCTTGATAACACCTTTACCTACAATGTGGTTCGGCAGGCAGGCGAACGGCTGGGCGCAGACAATATTGGTAGCTCCCTGGTTGATGAGCTCGAGCATCTCGCCGGTTAAGAACCATCCCTCACCGGTCTGGTTACCGATGGATACAATGTGCTCGGCCTGCTTGGCGAGATCATCAATGTAAGCGGTCGGTTCAAAATGCTTACTCTTTGCAAGTTCATCGCGGGCATCCTTACGCAGCCACTCGAAGAAGCGGATCAGCATATTGTTGAGGCGTTTGGATTTCTTGGTTGCACCGAGATAATCCGCCTTAAAGTTCTGGTTGTAGCAACAGTACAGAAGGAAGTCCGTAAGATCCGGTACGACAGCTTCCGCACCTTCTGATTCGAGCAGGTCAACAATGTAATTGTTGGCAGCCGGAAGGAACTTGACAAGGATCTCTCCGACCACGCCGACACGCGGCTTTTTCTCATCCGTCATTGGAAGATTATCGAAGTCACGGATGATCTGACGACACATCTTCTTATACTTACTGTGGGAGAGGATCTTCGTGTTCTCAAGGAATTCGATCACACGCTTTTTCCACTTCTCATGTAATGCGTTTGCAGAACCCGGTACGGCTTCATAAGGGCGTACACGGTACAGACAACGCATAAAGATATCACCAAATTCAAGTGCGTACAGACCGTGCTGGATCAGACTTGGTGTCATCTTAAATCCAGGGTTCTTCTCTAAACCAACCATGTTGATGGAGATAACCGGAACATCCGGATAGCCGGCCTTAATGAGCGCACGGCGGATAAATCCGATGTAATTCGTTGCACGGCAGCCACCACCGGTCTGGGAGATTAAGATGGCAGTCTTGTTCATATCGTAGTTGCCTGACAATACAGCGCTCATGATCTGTCCGATAACGATCAGGGATGGATAGCAGGCATCGTTGTTTACATATTTGAGACCTACATCGACGCATTCTCTTGCAGGAATGTCCGGGATCACGAGATTGTATCCTGCGGCACGGAATGCCGGAAGCAGCAATTCAAAATGGATCGGGGACATCTGCGGACAGATGATCGTGTAGTTTTTGCGCATCTCCTCTGTGAAGATCACACGCTCATAGTTTGCCGGCTTGATCGTGCGCTTCTCATGCTTTTTCTCTTTGACGCGGATCGCGGAGAGGAGAGAACGGATACGGATGCGGGCAGCACCGAGGTTGTTGACTTCATCGATCTTCAGGCAGGTGTAGATTTTGCCGGAACCGGTTAAGATGTCGTTTACGCAGTCGGTGGTTACGGCATCCAATCCGCAGCCGAAGGAATTCAGCTGGATCAGATCGAGATCATCTCTGGTCTTGACATAGTTCGCAGCAGAGTACAGACGACTGTGGTACATCCACTGGTCCATAACAATCAGCGGGCGCTCAAGATTGCCAAGGTGTGAGATCGAATCCTCAGTCAGAACGCAGATTCCGTAGGAGTTGATCAGCTCCGGAATACCGTGGTTGATCTCCGGATCCACATGGTACGGACGTCCTGCGAGCACGATACCGCGGCAGTTGTGTTCCTCCATATATTTTAAAACTTCCTCGCCTTTCTGCTGCATCTCAAGGCGCGTAACTTCCAGTTCCTTCCAGCCTTCCGATACTGCATCACGGACTTCGGATTCCGGAATATTAAACTCGTCCTTGAAGCAGGCAACCAGCTGCTGGGAGAGTACTTCCTCGTTCGTGAAAGCCATGAACGGATTTAAGAACCGCACCTGACCGCTTGTAATCTCGTCGACATTGTTCTTGATGTTCTCCGAGTAAGAAGTAACGATCGGGCAGTTGTAGTGGTTGTTCGCATCCGGGAACTCGTTACGCTCGTAAGGGATTGCCGGATAGAAGATAAAGTCTACGTTCTGGTGGATCAACCACGCAATATGACCATGCGCAAGCTTGGCCGGGTAACACTCGGACTCACTTGGGATGGAGTCGATACCAAGCTCGTAGATCTTACGAGTGGACTGCGGCGAGAGTACGACAGAGAAGCCGAGCTTCTTGAAAAATGTCGCCCAGAACGGATAGTTTTCATACATATTTAAGACTCTTGGAATACCAACGGTTCCGCGGGTCGCTTCCTTCGCAGTAAGCGGCGCATAGTCGAAAAGACGCTTGTTTTTGTATTCAAAGAGATTCGGAATATTCGCTTTATTCTTTTCCTTGCCGAGTCCGCGTTCGCAACGGTTTCCGGTGATGTACTGACGGTTGTCCGAGAACTTATTGATCGTTAAGAGACAGTGGTTCGTACATCCCTGGCAGCGGGCAAGCTTGGTTGTATAGGACAGTTCATTGATCTGTTCGATACTAAGCATTGTTGTCTTGTAATCTGCTTCGTGGCGTTCGCGCGCGATCAAAGCGGCTCCGAATGCACCCATGATTCCGGCAATATCCGGACGGGTAGCGTGTACCCCGGCAATCTTCTCGAAGCTTCGAAGTACAGCGTCGTTGTAGAAGGTTCCACCCTGTACAACGATGTTTTCGCCGAGATCCTTTGCATCGGAGAGTTTAATAACCTTGAATAACGCATTTTTGATAACGGAATAAGCAAGTCCGGCAGAGATGTCGGCTACAGATGCGCCTTCCTTCTGTGCCTGCTTTACTTTGGAGTTCATAAATACGGTACAACGTGTTCCAAGATCAATCGGGTTCTGCGCAAAAAGCGCTTCCTTTGCGAAATCCTGTACGGTAAAGTTTAAGGATTTTGCAAATGTCTCGATGAAGGAACCGCATCCGGAAGAACAAGCTTCGTTGAGCTGCACAGAGTCAACGGTCTGGTTCTTGATCTTGATGCATTTCATGTCCTGTCCACCGATATCTAAGATACAGTCTACCTTTGGATCAAAGAATGCAGCAGCATAGTAATGCGCAACGGTCTCAACTTCGCCGTCATCCAGCATTAATGCGGCTTTTAAGAGTGCTTCACCGTATCCAGTCGAGCAGGAGTGTACAATGTGCGCCTTTTCCGGAAGGAGAGAGTAGATCTCCTGAATGGAGCCGATCGCTGTGGCAAGAGGGCTTCCGTTGTTGTTACTATAGAAAGAGTAGAGCAGATCTCCGTCTTCGCTGACTAAGGCAATCTTGGTCGTTGTGGAACCGGCGTCGATTCCTAAGTAGCAGTTGCCTTCATAGGTTGCAAGATCTGCGGTATGTACATGATTGTTACCGTGACGCTTTGTGAACTCGTCATAGTCTGCCTGATCGGCAAAAAGCGGCTCCATACGGGCAACCTCAAACTCCATCTTGATACCGGAAGAGAGGCGGCTCATCAGTGACTCGAGTGTTGTCTGATTCTCTTCCTTATAATTAAGTGCAGAACCGATTGCTGCGAACAGATGGGAATTCTCCGGTGTGATCGCATGCTCGTCGTCAAGGTTCAAGGTGCGGATGAACGCAGCCTTAAGCTCCGATAAGAAGTGGAGCGGTCCGCCGAGGAATGCAACATGTCCGCGGATCGGTTTACCGCAGGCAAGTCCGCTGATCGTCTGGTTGACAACCGCCTGGAAGATGGATGCAGAAAGATCCTCTCTGGTCGCGCCTTCATTGATCAGAGGCTGGATATCTGTCTTTGCAAATACACCGCATCTGGCTGCGATCGGGTAGATCGCCTTATAATTCTTGGCAAATTCATTTAATCCGGAAGCGTCTGTCTGAATGAGAGATGCCATCTGGTCGATAAAGGATCCGGTACCGCCGGCGCAGATTCCGTTCATACGCTGCTCCACGTTACCGCCTTCAAAGTAGATGATCTTGGCATCTTCGCCGCCGAGCTCGATTGCAACATCGGTCTGTGGTGCGTAATGCTCCAGGGCGGTTGATACAGAGATTACCTCCTGTACAAACGGTACTTCAAGATGCTTGGCGAGTGTCAGTCCGCCGGAACCTGTGATCATTGGGGATACAGACAGATCTCCAAGCTGGTCGTAAGCCTTCCTGATGAGAGACGCCAGAGTCTCCTGAATATTGGCAAAATGCCGTTCGTAATCGGAAAACAGGAGCTTATCCTGCGCATCGAGAACTGCGATCTTGACTGTTGTAGAACCGATGTCAATTCCGAGTTTATGTAGTGCTTTGTTTTCCATGATAAGTAACCTCCGCTTAGTTTCATATATAAATAAGTAGAAAAACATTCTTTTCGTAAACAATCAACATTATACGACAAGGATACCCAAAAAACAATGAACTTTTTCTAAAATCTTCGCGTCGTAAGAAGACTGTTGATTGGACAAATTGCGCGTTGTATTAAAAATTTATGAACAATGGTTTGTCGCGTTGACAATGAAGTGGCGAAAAAAGTATAATGATAACGTTATGGTGAAGAACAAGCTAATAACAGATTATGATAGAAATTAGGAGAATTATGACATGAACTGGATGGATAAACTGGAACGCAAGCTGGGACGTTATGCAGTGCCGAATCTGAGTCGTTATTTCGTGGGAGCAATTGTGCTTGGATATGTGCTGTCGATGCTTTCGCCGGGATTTACGGACTGGATTTCCTACGATGTGAGTGCAATCCTGCACGGACAGATATGGAGATTGTTTACATGGATCTTCATGCCGACGACTTCACTTGACTTCTTCGGGCTTTTATTCTTACTCTGCGTATTGATGTGGGGAAGTTCGCTGGAGTCGATGCTTGGAACCTTCCGCATGAACGTGTTTCTGTGGGGCGGCGTCATCTTAAGCGATGTCGGAGGAATCCTTATTTATGTGATCACAAAGTTAACACTTGGAACAGGTGCTTCAATCTATCTGTCCACCTATTACATTCTGATGTCGATGCTTCTTGCTTTGGCCATCTGTATGCCGGAGGGTGAAGTGCGTTTGTATTTCGTGCTTCCGATCAAGATGAAATGGATGCTCGTGTTTGAGTTATTGTACCTTGCTTATATCGTGTTCAATACCTTTAAGACGATGATCGCATATGCAAATGGAACCTGGCTCGGCTGGGTGCTTGGACTGGTACAGTCGTCACAGATTATTCTTGCGGTGGCGAATATGTTCCTGTTCTTCTGGGCGTCCAAGACGCATATTTCGCGCAAGCAGAAGAAGAGACAAAGGGAATTCCATGCGCAGTTTTCGAATCCTCGTCCGGGATCCGGCATTTCGCAGCACAAATGCGTGATCTGTGGAAGAACGGAACTTACGAATCCGGAACTGCAGTTCCGTTACTGCAGCAAGTGTACCGGTAACAAAGAATATTGTCAGGACCATTTGTTTACGCATACGCATATGTGATGACGAATGTCTGACCTTGGGAAAGCGTCAGGCATGTCTGTTTTTACATGACAGCCGATTTGAGTTACGAGAGGAAGAAGAAATACAATGAAGAAGATAGTAAGTGCACTGCTGGTCGCAGGACTTTTGGCAATTCTGCTGATCGTGGGTGGAGCACACAGACATACGGTTGTAAAACCGGTCGCAGAACCGGAGCAGACGGCAGATGGACAGGATGAGGATGTGCCGGGGAATGCGGATGAGAATTTGGATGATACAGATGATGTGAGTAGGGATGATACGGATCAGAATGAAAACGATGCGGATCAGACAGAGGATGCAGACGGCATTAAGATCGGTGTAATCTTAATCGGAGATGAGACGGAGAATTACTCGAGATCACACATTGAAGCGATTGTTAAGGCAGCAGAAAACATCGGTATAGCAGCGGATGATATCGAGTGGAAGGAGCGCATTGACAATTCGGATGAAAGTTATGATGCGGTCAGTGAACTCCTTGATGACGGATGCAATCTGCTGATTGCAAATGCACAGGTGCAGCAGGATGCACTTATGGATGCCGCGGAGGAGAATCCGGATGCATCGTTTGTTGTAATCGGTGGCGATAAGGCAGCAGTATCGGGGCTTACCAATTATTATAATGCCTATACGGATATCTATGAGGCACGTTATCTCTCCGGTGTGGTTGCGGGAATGAAGCTTGCGCAGCTGGACAAGAAGGGGAAAATCTCCAAGTATGGATATAATAAATACAACCGAGTGCGTGTCGGATACATTGCAACGTATCCGAATGCGGAAGCAATATCGGGATACAGTGCTTTCTATCTTGGCATGAAGTCGGTGATGAAGAATGTGGCGCTTGAGGTGTATTACACGAATACCTGGATGGATATGGATGCGGAAGCGACTGCCGCGGACAAAATGATCCGGTCGGGATGCGTATTGATCGCGCAGCAGTCGGATTCTACCAGTGTTGCCGAGACGATTGAGAAAGCCTGGAAAAAGGGAAGACATGTCTATTATATCGGCAGTGGTGAAGCAGCGGATGCAGCCGCGGAGGACGCTGTGCTTACGAGTGCGGTCAGCGACTGGAGTGTCTATTATATGCAGCTTTTTACGGCTTTATCGGAAGAAAAAGATTTCGCGCAGGACTGGTCACAGGGATTGAGCGAGGGCGCGGTATCCATTACGAAGCTCGGAAAACATGTAGCACCTAAGACGGCGGAGAAAGTAAAAAAGGTGCAAAAGAAGCTGACAAACGGAAAACTGTATGTGTTTGATATTACAAAATTCACAGTCGGCGGAATGAGAATCGGGGATGCAGATGCAAGTGTGGATCTTACGGCTCCGGATTCCACGGAAGAACCGGCGGAGGATGATATTGTGAAATCTGCGCTGACGTCCTATGACGGAGGCACTTATTTTGCAGAATCTGTGCTTCGCAGTGCACCGTATTTTGAACTACATATTGATGGAATTAAAGAAATGAATCTGACGGAGGAAGAGTAAAGAAGCCGTCAACACTTCATTGACAAAAATAGGGTTTGTCCCTATAATAAAAACATCGCAGAGAACGGGGGATGGCCACAAGCTCAGCCCCCGTTCTCGCTACATGGACATAAATTACGCAGGTGCTGACCTGAATAAGCCTGGAGGAGTACAAACATGGAAAATGAAACCGTTTCCAAGAATTTTATTGAACAGATTATTGAGAAGGACTTAAGTGAGGGTAAATGTGAGTCGATTATGACACGTTTCCCACCGGAACCGAACGGATATCTCCATATCGGTCATGCAAAGTCTATTCTTTTGAATTATGGACTGGCAAAGAAATACGGCGGAAAGTTTAATCTTCGTTTTGATGATACGAACCCGACGAAGGAGAAGCTTGAGTTTGTGGAATCGATTAAAGCGGACGTAAAGTGGCTCGGTGCAGACTGGGAGGATCGTCTGTACTTTGCATCAAACTATTTTGACCAGATGTATGAAGCTGCGATCACTCTGATCAAGAAAGGCAAAGCCTACGTTTCAGATCTGACTGCTGATGAGATTCGTGAATATCGCGGAACGCTAACGGAGCCTGGCAAGGAAGATCCTTACGCATCAAGAAGTGTGGACGAGAACCTGGCGCTTTTTGAGGGGATGAAGAACGGAGAGTGCGAGGATGGAAGCAGAGTACTTCGTGCACGCATTGATATGTCTTCTTCCAATATCAATATGAGAGACCCGATCATCTACCGTGTGGCACATATGACACACCACAACACAGGTGACAAGTGGTGCATTTATCCGATGTACGATTTCGCGCATCCAATCGAGGATGCAATCGAAGGTGTCACCCATTCAATCTGTACACTTGAGTTTGAGGATCACAGACCGCTGTATGACTGGGTGGTAACGGAGCTTGGATATAAGAAGAGTGCGGATGGTACTCCGAAGCAGATTGAGTTTGCTAAGTTATATCTGACCAATGTGGTAACCGGTAAGAGATATATCAAGAAGCTGGTTGAGGAGAAGATCGTAGATGGATGGGATGATCCTCGACTTGTATCGATCGCTGCGCTCAGACGTAGAGGCTATACACCGGAGTCTATCCAGAAATTTGTTGAGTTATGTGGAATTTCCAAGGCAAACAGTTCTGTGGATTACGCAATGCTTGAGTACTGTATCCGTGAGGATCTGAAGATGAAGCGTCCGAGAATGATGGCTGTACTCGATCCGGTTAAGGTTGTGATCGACAATTATCCGGAAGGACAGGTGGAGTATCTTCCGGTTGACAATAATCTGGAGAATCCGGAACTTGGAAGCAGAGAAGTTCCGTTCACCAGAGAATTATACATTGAGCGTGAAGATTTCATGGAGGAGCCTCCGAAGAAATACTTCCGTATGTTCCCAGGCAATGAAGTACGTCTGATGAACGCTTATTTTGTAAAATGCGTCGGATTTGAGAAGGATGCGAACGGAAAAGTGACAGAGATCCACTGTACATATGATCCGGCATCCAAGGGTGGTAACAGCCCGGATGGACGTAAGGTAAAAGGAACCATTCACTGGGTATCTGCAGAGTATGGTAAGAAAGCAACCGTTCGTCTGTACGAGAATATCGTGAATGAGGAACTTGGTGTATATAACGAGGATGGAAGCCTGAATCTGAATCCAAACTCACTGACAGTATTAAATGACTGTATCGTTGAGCCTGCACTAATGGAAGCAAAAGAGTATGAGAGTTTCCAGTTTGTAAGACAGGGATTCTTCTGTGCAGATTGCAAGGATTCCAAGCCTGGTGCACCGGTATTCAACCGTATCGTATCACTTAAGAGTTCGTTTAAGCTTCCAACGAATCCGGCATAGGATCTCATTACGGAGCGGATGTGAAAAGTAAGGGGTAGACATGAATTTATTAGAGGGACTCGAGAAATTCGGGTTGGATAAGATGGACACGGAGCACATCTTTGAGGAGGAGAAGAAGGAAGAAGAGACTGCGCAGCCGAAGCCTGAGGTACAGGAAGTGGTTCACAGTGAGAAGGAATTCCTTCTGGAGAAATCCATAAGATGTCCGGTCTGTGATTTTGTATTTAAGACGAAGATGGTCAAGACGGGGCGCGTGAAGCGCCTCGAGCCTGACTTTGATCTACGTCCGAGATTTCAGTACATTGATACGAATAAGTATGATGTATCTTCCTGTCCAAAGTGTGGATATACGGCGATGAACCGTTATTTTGCACATCTTTCTGCTGGACAGATCAAAATAATCGATGAGGGTGTGCGCCGCAAGTTCAAGCAGACGAATCTGGTAGAGCCGGAGGAGTATTCCTACGAGGAAGCAATTGAGCGCTATAAGCTCGCTTTATATAATACGATCGTCAAGAAGGGCAAGGCGAGCGAGAAGGCTTTCGAATGTTTGAAGATCTCCTGGTTGTACCGTGGCAAGGTGGAAGAACTGATGGCTTCTTCCGACAAGGATGCAAAGGCAATCGAGGAAAACCAAAAGAATGAACGGCTGTACTATGAGCAGGCATATGATGGCTTTTTAAAAGCAATCGCGTCGGAGCCATTTCCAATGTGCGGTATGGAAGAGAGCACCATCAATCTTCTTGTGGGAAGTATTGCCTTTCAATTGGAAAAATATGATGTTGCATCACGTTTTGTCGCTATGGTGCTGACATCCCATGCGGCGGGACGTTCGGCAAAGGAACGAGCGATGGACTTAAAAGAGAGCATTATAAAGAAGCTGCATAATGCGTGACATCGGAGGAGAGTATGGCTGGCAAGTTTTATGCAGTACGTAAAGGCAAGGTCCCGGGAATTTATAATTCCTGGGATGCATGCAAGCGGATGGTAGACGGTTATCCGGGCGCAATCTATAAGAGTTTTAAGAGTAAAAAAGAGGCGGAGGATTTTGTGGCAGGTGGCGCTTCTGTAGCGCAAAACACAGCGAAGACAGAATCCGTTACGGAGACAGCCACAGATTATGCGTTTGTGGACGGCTCCTTTAATATTGCAACAGGAGTCTACGGATTTGGTGGATTTCTTGTGGCTGGAGAGGAACGTTATGTTCTTCAGGGCGCGGGGCAGGAAGCAGATATGGCATCGATGCGCAATGTTGCGGGAGAAATCCTGGGCAGTATGGCAGCGATGCAGAAGGCACTGGAACTGGGCTTAAGAGAGATTACGATTTACTACGATTATCTCGGTATCGAGATGTGGGCAACCGGAGGCTGGAAACGCAATAAGAGTGGTACGATCGCTTACTATGAATATGTACAGTCGATCAGAGACCGGTTAGCGATTCATTTTGTAAAAGTCAAAGGACATTCCGGAGTAGAGGGCAATGAAGAGGCAGATCGTCTTGCTAAGGAAGCGGTCGGCATAAATGAACCAATGAAGGGATAGGTGACAAAGTGAGTGTATTTAACGTAGAACTGAAAAAAGTGGTTGATGACAGTTACGATATCGAAATCGGCTACAATCTTATGGATAAGCTGGTACAGGATCTTGAGAGTGGACTTCTGGGTAATATTAAGAAGCTTGCGCTTATTACGGATACGAATGTGCGCGATCCATATGCCAAGCCGATCGGGGAGAAGCTGATCGCAGCAGGATATAAGGTGGATCTGTTCGTGTTCCCGGCAGGAGAGAAAAGCAAGACCAGACAGACGAAGGAACGTATCGAGGATGCAATGCTTGAGAAAGGCTATCGCAGGGATTGTGCGATCATTGCAATCGGAGGAGGCGTTGTGACGGATCTGGCAGGATTTGTGGCAGGAACTTATGGACGCGGCGTACCTTTTATCAATTATGCAACCACCCTTTTGGCGGCTGCCGATGCATCGGTTGGCGGTAAGACAGCGGTTGATACACCGCTTGCAACGAATCTGATCGGTCTGTTCAATCAGCCGCAGAAGGTTTATATCGATATTGCAGCGTGGAAGACACTTGAGCAGCGTCAGGTGGCAAGCGGAATGTCGGAGACAATCAAGCATGCCTGTCTTGCAAGTTACGATATGTTCGGGTTCATCGAGGAAAACTTAGATGACATCTTAAGTTTTCAGAAGTTTGCGTGTGAATACATTGCGGAAAATAACTGCAAGATCAAATACAATGTTGTTATGAAGGATGAGCGAGAGAGTGGACTCAGAGAGGTGTTAAACCTCGGACATACGGTAGGACGCGCGATCGAGACGGTCAGCGACTATCGTTTGTTACACGGAGAAGCGCTTGCAATCGGTATGGCGGCAGAAGTTCTGCTTTCTGCAAGACTTGGATTTATGTCGGATGAGGAAGCGGAGCGCGTGATCGCATTATATGATCGCGTGGGACTTCCGACGAGAATTCCGGATTATATTGATCGTGAGGCTTTGGTCAAGAAGCTGTACACGGATAAGAAGGTGCGTGACGGAAAGCTCCGTTTCGTATTGCAGAAGGGCATCGGAGATGTGGTTGAGTTCGCACCGGGGGTTTATGCGAAGCCGATCGAGGAGAGCCTGGCGCGCGAGATTATTATGGAACTCTAGGAATGCTTGTGGCTCCTCATATGATTGGGTATATGTATGAGGAGTAGTGCATATAATTACAGGATTATGAGTGGCTGCGTAAATTCGTTCGGTTCTGTCTGACCGAGTCGTATCGAGCGGATGCTGCGGTACAGATCGGCTGCAGCAATATCAAGGCGAAGAAGTTCAGCAGCCGGTGTAGAGAGAATATGGGAGGCATCTGCCATCTTGGTAACAAGAGGGAGGGATGCTTCCTTTTTGATTGCAGACAACAGTTCCGACGATTCTCTACGAAAGCCGAGAATCCGAAGGTAAGCGGTGTCTGGTGCATAGGCAGCATAGTCATCCTGCCTGATGTCTAACAGGATGTGTATTAAGACACGGCATACGCGGGTGTATGTGACTTCACGCGTTTTAAGAAGCATCGCAAAATCGGTAAAAGAAGTAAATTGATCCAGATGATTTATGATCTTGTTGGAAAGCTCCGTGCTGCAGTCTGCAAACTGTGTGTAACCCATCTTGCGGTATGTCCACAGGCGGGCGTAGAGTGCAGCAGAAAAATCATTGGTATCCATAAGTGATCCCTTCGCAGCGTCTTCGATCAGCTGCTCGTAAACGAAAGGCGGAACCTGGGAGTGGAGATCGTCGGTAGCAGCTTTGTCAGAATCCAGTAGGAGATTGCGGATAGCGGTAGCGGAAGAGTATTCCTGATGAAGGGTCTCATCGTGATAGCCACCGCCGATGCGCTTGATTCCGTAGCATTTGAGCTTATGCGCATGGGTCACATTCCATCCTTCGATCGCTTTCTCGTATTCTAAGGCAAGAATATTGTTTGGCGCGCTTAGAAAGGCAAGCACTTCTGCCTCGTCGTAATCAGGAAGAAGCAGACGGAGTGCGCGTGCACGTGCGGCAGGAAAGGTAAGTCCCTGCTTCTGGAATGCAAGAAGCGCCTCATTATAGGAAGAATGAGAATTAAGGATCCGGACAATCTTCTGCATGAGTGCAGAGTCCGGCTGTTCGGCTCCGTAGCAGATGGTATCTACTATGTGAGTGGAAGCAAGGAGACTGACCCCTGCGTTGGCAAAACGTTCTGCGGATGCACTTGCCCAGAGTGTTGGCAGCTCAAGCACAAGATCTGCCCCGCATTGGAGCGCCATACGGCTTCTGCTGTATTTATCTGTGATCGCAGGAACGCCGCGTTCCAGGAAGTTACCGCTCATGATTACGACAACGTAATCGGCACCGGTCTCTTTGCGGATCTGCTTGATCTGATATTGGTGTCCGTTGTGAAACGGATTGTATTCGGCGATGATTCCTGCAACTTTCATAGAGTACTCCTTTTGGCATCAAGATTAGTACATATGATACCACAGATTTTACGCCTTTTCCACTTGTAGGAATTGGCAAATGTGTTTATAATAGAAATAGACTGTTGTGTGAAAACACAAATTAAATTGACAAGGGAGAATACAAATGAACGTATTAGTTATCAATTGTGGAAGCTCTTCCCTTAAGTACCAGTTGATCAATTCTGATTCAGAAGAAGTACTTGCCAAGGGCTTATGTGAGAGAATCGGTATCGACGGAAGACTCGTATACCAGAAGGAAGGTATGGATAAGGAGATTACGGAAGCTCCGATGCCAACTCATAAAGAAGCCATTCAGATGGTTCTCGATGCACTGCACAATCCGAAGAGCGGTGCTGTCAAAGACTTAAGCGAAATTGATGCAGTCGGACACCGTGTTGTACATGGTGGCGAGAAATTTGCTGCATCTGTTATCTTAAACGAAGAAGTACTTGCCAAGGTAGAAGAGTGCAACGATCTTGCCCCTCTTCACAACCATGCAAACTTAATCGGTATCCGTGCCTGCCAGGAACTGATGCCGAACGTACCGATGGTTGGTGTATTTGATACCGCTTTCCATCAGACTATGCCTCGCAAGGCATATTTATACGGACTTCCATATGAGTATTATGAGAAGTACAAAGTAAGAAGATATGGTTTCCACGGAACCAGCCACAGTTTCGTATCCAAGAGATGTGCCCAGTTTTTAAATATGGATCTCAAGAATTCCAAGATCATCGTAGCACATTTAGGAAACGGAGCATCCATTTCCGCTGTATTAAATGGAGAGTGTGTGGATACTTCCATGGGACTGACTCCACTTGAGGGACTTGTTATGGGAACCCGTTCCGGTGACATTGATCCGGCAATCATGGAGTTTATCGCAAAGAAGGAGAATCTGGATATCGAAGGCATCATGAACGTGCTGAACAAGAAGTCCGGTGTGGAAGGATTATCCGGAGTGTCCAGTGACTTCCGTGACCTTGAGGCTGCCTACAATGAGGGCAATCCTCGTGCGATTGATGCATGTGAGGTATTTGCTTACCGCGTAGCAAAATATATCGGATCTTATGTTGCTGCAATGAACGGTGTAGACGCAATCGCATTTACAGCCGGAATCGGTGAGAACACTTCCTTCATCCGTGAGAAGATCCTAGCTTATCTCGGATATCTTGGAATTACAATGGATGCTGAAAAGAATAAGGTCCGTGGAGAGGAAGAGATTATTTCTACTACGGATTCAAAAGTTACGGTATGTGTTATTCCGACAAACGAGGAACTTGCAATCTGCCGCGAGACGGTTGCATTAGTAAAATAACAACATGTTGATGTGGTGCGTGAAGGACAGACACAAGTCTGATACGATACTGTCAAGGAAAAATACTTGCAAATACTTGTAAAATTTTGTTGACAAATAGTGGCACCCTATGTATAATTGGTTAGGTGTGAATAGGAGATTACTGTGAATATTGATATTTCAATGATTGCAAAATCCATAAACCAGGAGATGACACAGACAGCGGAGATTACGCTGGATATGTTTTCTTCACGATTAGGAGATTTTCCTATTAGCCGCAAGGCACCGGTGGAACTTCATATCTGTAATCAGGAGAATGCAGCAGTGCTGATCACTGGTACGGTGGATATTGAGGTGATGATTCCGTGTGCAAGATGTCTGGAAGAAGTTCCGACATCAATCCGTTTTGACATTGACAAGAAGCTTCGCATTGAAGAAGATGGTCTTGTGGATGACGAGATGGAACAACCGGACTACCTGATTGGGTTTGAATTGGATGTAGATAAACTTGTCTACGCCGAGATTTTGGTGAACTGGCCAATGAGAGTTCTGTGCAAGGACGATTGCAAAGGAATTTGTAAAGTCTGCGGGATGAACTTGAATAAGGGAGCCTGCAGTTGCCAGAGAACAGAACTTGATCCAAGAATGGCAGCAATCCAAGATATATTTAACAAGTTTAAGGAGGTGTAAACAAATGTCAATTTGTCCAAAGAATAAATCTTCTAAGGGAAGAAGAGATAAGAGAAGAGCAAACTGGAAGATGTCTGCTCCAACCTTAGTTAAGTGCAGCAAGTGCGGCGAATTAATGATGCCTCACAGAGTATGCAAGAACTGCGGATCTTACAATAAAAAAGAGATCATTCCGCAGGACTAATTAAGGATACCAAGTGAAACGAAAGGATCAGGTGTTATGCCTGATCCTTTTTTGTCTGAATTAAACAGAGAAATGTTCCTGATTAATAAATTCTACCAAAGCGTGCATTTTTTCAGAGATGGAAACAAGAATTTGGGCATTGGAAGATTCCGCCGCCATGGTTTCACTTGCATGCGCTGTTAATTCTTCAGAAACCGCAGAAATCGTCTGGACGGAATCGGAAATCAGCTGATTAGAATCATGCAGATCGGTTGTATCCTGCGTCAGATCGTGAATGCTGTTCTGGATGGACAGGGAATTCTGACGGATGGTTGCAAGGTTTTTGGCAGTGTTTTGTACGCTTTCTTTTTCTTCGTTGATTCCCTCAATCATCTGCTGGATGACATCGACCACCTCACGGATGGCAAGCGTGACATTGTCAATCAACTCCGTAATCTGTACGGTTGCATCTTTTGTGCGGTCTGCCATGCCGGTAATCTCACTGGCAACAACTGCAAATCCGCGTCCGGCATCTCCGGCACGGGCAGCTTCGATGCTTGCATTTAATGCGAGAAGGCTGGTCTGGGAAGTGATATCATCGATCAGCTCTACGATGGTATTCATCTCTTCCATATAATGGTTTAATGTTGCGAGCTTTCCGGCAGCCTGTTCACTGTTTGCAACAGAGATGCCGACCAATTGTACTAATGCATCCATTGCGCTGCTTCCGGTCTCAACGACTTCGATGGTCTGCTGCATGTTTGAACTGATCGCCTGGGAAGCCGTATCTACGTGGTCAACCTTTTCCTGAATGGCCTGCGTCTGGGCTGTCTGATCCTGTACGGCATTGGCAGTCTCGTTAGCACCGGCGGTAACTTCGACCATTGCCTCCTGCGTCTGTTTTGTAGAGATGTTTAGCTTGTCGATGGAATCATAAATGCTGCTGATCTCCGCGTTGATGTGTGAGGACAGATCCGACAGATTGTTAACTAGTTTCTCGGCGCGCTCCTTGGAATCGTTGATACGCTTCAGGCGTGAATCGAGGTTGCGGTTTAGAGTACGTGTCGTGTAGAAAGAATCTGCTGCAAACATCGTGATGGCAATAATCTGCACGATTCCGGTATCAACATTCGTATAAGTGTAACGTCCGGTCTTGCTTCCGATAATGACCATTATGATCAGTTCGATCAGTATTCCCAGATTGCTTAAAATACAGTAGCGGACGTCTCCGAATACGGATATCACAAGAATCATCGGCAGCACAAACAGGAATATCTGATGGTTCTGCGATAAAAATAAAGTATAGGTAAAAAAGATGGCATAACCGATTGCTACAGAATGTTTTACAAGCTTTGTATCCGGATCCTTGTGCAGTGCAGCATATTCGATAATGATCGGCACATAACCTAGAAACAGTGCCAAAACAAAAAGTCCCCATGACCGAAGACCGTAAGAACATTGGATACCCCATAAAACCATAAGGATCGTGACGGAACTGGTGTGGGTGATCGTTGCCAAGCGGTTGTTGCGTTGAAGAGTGGTGACTCTCTTCCTGTTACTAGTACTCATTTGTATTCCCCCTGATAAGTTATATTCATATGCCAGCCGGTATGCGGATATCCCGAATGGAATATGTGAAAAATTACAATAGTATTGTATCTCATCTGACAGAAAAAGGCAAATATTTACAAGAAAAGTCGGAATATTTCAAGGCTTTTTTGCATAACCACAAAATCGCTGAAATGAAATGTGTTTGTCAGATCAATTTGTCGTTGATTTATGGAAAAAGTTATAGTATATTCTCTAATAGATGCATAAGGAGGAACAAACCATGCAGACTATTACAAAGGTAGCTCTTGATGCGATGGGTGGCGATAATGCGCCGGTTGAGATCGTTAAGGGAGCTGTTGATGCCATCCTTGCAAGAGATGATATCAAGGTATTCCTTGTAGGGCAGGAAGATGCCGTAAGGGAAGAATTGAATAAATATGAATATCCGAAGGATCAGATTGAAATCGTAGATGCTCCGGAGATCATCGAGATGGCAGAACCGCCGGTACAGGCAATCCGTAAGAAGAAGCAATCATCTATGGTTGTCGGAATGAATATGGTGAAGCAGAAGGAAGCAGACGCTTTCGTTTCCGCAGGAAGTTCCGGAGCCGTGCTTGTCGGAGGACAGACGATTGTCGGACGAATTAAAGGAATCAAGAGACCGCCTCTTGCACCAATGATCCCGACGGAGACCGGTGTATCGCTTTTGATCGATTGTGGCGCGAATGTGGACGCAAGACCGGAGCATCTGCTTCAGTTTGCCAAGATGGGTTCAATCTATATGGAGAACGTTGTCGGTGTTAAGAATCCGCGTGTGGCGATCGTCAATATCGGAGCAGAAGAAGAGAAGGGAAATGCTTTGGTTAAGGAGACGTTCCCGTTACTTCGCGATTGTGAAGATATCAATTTCGTTGGAAGCATTGAAGCCAGAGAGATTCCAAGAGGCGGAGCGGACGTGATCGTCTGTGAGGCATTCGTGGGTAATGTGATTCTGAAATTGTATGAAGGACTCAGCTCGACACTGATCGGTGTCATTAAGCAGGGACTGATGAGTACATTAAAGAGTAAGATTGGTGCAGCGCTTGCACTGCCTGCTTTAAAAAAGACGCTGAAGGCTTTTGATGCAAGCGAGTACGGCGGAGCGCCGCTTCTCGGACTGAATGGTCTTGTTGTCAAGACACACGGAAGTTCGAAGGCAAAAGAAATCACGAATTCTATTTTCCAGTGTGTGACATTCCATCAGGAGAATATTAACGAGATTATTAAAGAAAAGATTGTAACAACAGAAGAAAAACCAGAAGAGTAGAAAGGAAGACAATCATGGAATTTGAAAAGTTAAAAAAGATTATTGTGGAAGTATTAAACGTTGATGAGAATGAGATCACAATGGATACAACATTCATCGATGACCTCGGAGCGGATTCGCTTGATGTATTTCAGATTATTATGGGCCTTGAGGAAGAATTTGATATTGAGATTCCGAATGAGGAGGCTGAAAAAATTGTTACAGTAGCGGATGCGGTTGAAGCAATCAAGAATGCACTGAATAATAACTAAAGCTAAGTAGTGTTAAGGAGTCCGGCAAAGGACTCCTTTTCTCGCTGTATAGGAAATACATTTGAAATTCCTTCTGGCGGGAATGCTGCTGGCAGAAAGGATATGAATTATGAAAGAACCAAAAGAGTTTCAGCAGAAGATCGGCTATCAGTTTAACGATGATAAGCTGCTTACACAGGCACTCACGCATAGTTCCTATGCGAATGAGAAGCATATGAAGAAGCTTTCGGACAATGAGAGACTAGAGTTCTTAGGAGATGCTGTTCTTGAGATTATCTCCAGTGATTTTCTGTACAAGAATTATACGGATCAGCCGGAGGGAGAGCTCACGAAGCTGCGTGCGAGTCTGGTGTGCGAACCGACGCTTGCCATCTGTGCAAAAGAGATCGGGCTCGGCGATTATCTGCGCCTTGGACGAGGAGAGGATCTGACCGGAGGACGAGGAAGAAAATCCATTCTTTCTGACGCGCTGGAGGCAGTAATCGGAGCAATCTATTTAGATGGTGGTTTTGCTAATGCAAAAGAGTTTGTGTTAAAATATATTTTAACGGATATTGAGCACAAGCAGCTCTTTTATGATAGCAAGACTATCCTGCAGGAGGTTGTGCAGGGAGAACATGAGCAGCTTACGTATGTACTCACACATGAGGAGGGACCGGACCACAATAAGAGTTTTGAGGTGGAAGCGCGCATTGGGGAGCGTGTGATCGGATCCGGCGCAGGACATACGAAGAAAGCGGCGGAGCAGGAGGCAGCCTATCAGGCACTGCTTTCCATCCGTGCCAAAAAAGGGAGTGAAACATGTATTTAAAAAGTATTGAGGTACACGGCTTTAAATCGTTTGCCAACAAGATCGTATTTGATTTTCATAAAGGAATTACGGGAATCGTAGGACCGAACGGAAGCGGTAAGAGTAATGTTGCGGATGCAGTGCGCTGGGTGCTCGGTGAGCAGTCAGTGAAGCAGCTGCGAGGTTCCTCCATGCAGGATGTCATCTTTGCGGGAACGGAGAACCGTAAGCCACTCAGCTACGCATATGTTGCGATCACCCTCGATAATTCGGATCATCAGCTGGCAATCGATTATGAGGAAGTGACAGTTGCAAGACGCTTGTACCGTTCCGGCGAGAGTGAGTATCTGATCAACGGAAGTCCGTGCCGTTTAAAGGAAGTATCGGAGCTTTTCTATGATACCGGTATCGGTAAGGAAGGTTACTCGATCATCGGACAGGGACAGATCGACCGGATCTTAAGTGGTAAGCCGGAGGAGAGACGAGAACTTTTCGATGAGGCTGCCGGAATCGTAAAATTTAAGAAGCGTAAAGCAACCGCACAGAAAAAGCTGGAAAACGAGCGTGACAATCTGGTGCGTGTGAATGATATTTTAGCCGAGCTGGAGCGCCAGGTCGGACCGTTGGAACGTCAGTCGGAGAAGGCAAAGACTTATCTGAAGAAGAAAAGCGAACTCAAAGAGTACGATGTCAATATGTTTTTGCTCGAGTCGGAGCAGATCCGTTCGCAGCAGAAGGATGTGGAAGATAAATTTCAGATCGCAGATGCACAGCTGAAAGAGAGCAATGCGGATTATGAGAAGATCCGCACGGAATATGAGCAGCTGGGACAGAGTATGGCTCAGATGGATGAGAAGATCAATTCCATCCGTGAGAATATCAGCAATACTTCTGTGATGAAGGAGAAGTTAGAAAGCCAGATCCAGATCTTGACGGAGCAGATTCACACGGCGGAGATGACCGATGAGCATCTGCAAAGCCGACTGGATGCGATTGATCAGGAGAAGGCGCAGCGCAGCGAACAGAGTGCGACTTATATCGCAGAAAAAGAAAAACTGGATGAGCAGCTTCTTGAAGTGCAGAACAGACAGAATGAGGCACAGGAGAAACTGACTGCGGTACAGCAGGAGATTGCACGCTGCAATCAGGGAATCGAGAACGGACAGAAGGAACTCTATGAGCTGCTGAATAATAAGGCTGGAATCCAGTCCAAGCAGCAGCGTTTCGATACGATGCTCGAACAGATCAACATCCGTAAGGCAGAGCTTGGCAAACGCCTGCTTGATCGTAAGACACAGGAAGCGGATTTGAATACGGTTCTCTCTGATTACCAGAAGGAACTGGAAGAGGTAAGCTTAGAGATTATCGACTTAAAGAAAAAGGAAGAAGAACTTACCGGTAAAGAGAAAGAATGGCGCGACAAGCTGCGCGAGAATGGAAGGAAGCTTGAGGAGAACCAGACGGCGTTCCATAAGCAGCAGTCAAGACTGGAATCACTGAAGAATATTGCGGAGCGCTACGATGGATATGGAAACAGTATCCGTAAAGTAATGGAGCAAAAAGCGTCCAATCCGGGTCTGCTTGGTGTTGTATCGGATCTGATCCAGGTGGAGAAGAAGTATGAGACAGCGATCGAGACGGCTTTGGGCGGAAATATCCAGAATATCGTAACAGAGGATGAAAGTACAGCGAAGAAGATGATTGGCTTCTTGAAGCAGAATCGTCTTGGACGTGCGACTTTCCTTCCACTGACGAGCGTCAGTGCCAAAGGGAATCCGAAGAATGAAACATTGCTCGATGAAGAGGGAGTGCTTGGTATCGCAAACCGTCTGGTCAAGTGTGACAAGAAGTACGATGAAGTAGCAGCTTATCTACTCGGACGAGTGCTTGTTGTGGATACGATCGACCATGCGATCGCTTTGGCGAAGAAGAATCATTACAGTTTACATATTGTTACATTAGAGGGTGAATACTTAAGTCCCGGTGGATCCATGACCGGTGGTGCATTCAAGAATTCCTCGAATCTTCTTGCGAGAAAGCGTGAGATTGAGGAGCTGGAGAAGAAGGTTGACTCGATCCGAAAAGAACTTTCCGAACTTAAGAACCGGAGAGAAGACATCCGTACGGCGATTGAGCTGAATGCGGATGAGCTGGATCAGGTCAAGGAGGAACTGCAGCAGAAGTATCTTGTTCAGAACACGGCGAAGATGAATGTGGATCGTGCGAAGCAGCAGCGCAATGAGAGTGAGGCTGTGTTCACTGGTCTTATGGGTGAAAAGCAGCAGATCGAGCAGCAGATTGAGGAAATCGACAATAATAAGAAGCAGATTCTCGATGAGATCGAGTACTCCAAGAAGCGTGAGCAGGAGATCAACGAGGAAGCAAACGCGTTCCAGAAGATTTTAGAGGAGCAGGCGAAGCTTGAAAATGAAGCATCCCAGAAACTGTCCAATATTCAGCTCGAGACTGCAAACATTAAGCAGAAGGTAGAATTTGCACAGGTCAACATTGATCGTATCAATGGAGAAGTCGAGAAGTTTGACGCGGAGCGCGCAGATCTTCTTGAGAATGCTGCACAGTCCAAGGAAGACGCGAAGAAGAAGCAGCAGGATATTGAAGAGATTAAGAAGACCATCGCTTCTTCCGGCGAGTCTCATGGAAAGCTGGAAGAGGAATTACGCGAGAGCGTTGCCAAAAAGGAGCAGATGTCTGCCGATTACAGAGGCTTTTTCCAAAAGCAGGAGGAAATCTCCAAGCGATGCAATGATCTGGATAAGGAAATCTTCCGTCTGAATAATCAGAGAGAGAAGTTGAAGGAAGCCGGTGAGTATCAGACCAACTATCTGTGGGAAGAGTATGAACTGACACCGCATGCGGCACTTGAATTGCAGAATGACATCTACGATGATCTGACTGCGTTAAAGAAGATGGTTGCCGAGGTTAAGGATGAGATCCGTAAGCTTGGCGATGTCAATGTCAATGCGATCGAAGAATATAAGGAAGTATCGGAGCGTTATCAGTTCTTAAAGGGACAGCATGACGATCTGGTTGAGGCGGAACAGACGCTGGTAGGAATTATCGAGGATCTAGACAGTGGAATGCGCAAACAGTTCTCTGAGAAGTTTGCAGAGATCCAGAAAGAGTTTGATGCGTCGTTCAAGCATCTGTTCGGTGGCGGACACGGAACACTCGAACTTGTCGAGGATGAGGATATCTTAGAGTGTGGCATCCGTATTATCGCGCAGCCGCCGGGAAAGAAATTGCAGAATATGATGCAGCTGTCCGGTGGAGAGAAGGCACTGACTGCGATTGCGTTATTGTTTGCAATCCAGGCATTAAAGCCGTCTCCGTTCTGTCTGCTTGACGAGATCGAGGCAGCGCTTGACGACTCAAACGTTACGCGTTTTGCAAGTTATCTGAATAAGCTGACGAAGAATACACAGTTTATTGTTATCACACATCGTCGAGGTACGATGGCAGCAGCTGACCGACTCTACGGAATCACGATGCAGGAAAAAGGCGTATCAACGCTTGTGTCGGTCAACCTGATCGAGAATGATCTCACGGAGTGATAAGACAAACGGAGAGTTTGATGAAAGTGTCAGCGAAGGAATCGCAGAAAACTTTGTGTCATAGCAGTAAGATAGGAAAGGATAGATGAATGAGCGAGGAAAAGAAGGGCTTTTTCAGCCGGCTGGTTGCCGGACTGACGAAGACGAGAGATAACATTGTATCCGGAATTGATGCGGTATTCAGCGGATTTTCCAAGATCGACGAGGAGTTTTACGAGGAGCTGGAAGAGATCCTGATCATGGGAGATCTCGGTGTGAAGGCGACGGAAGCAATCCTTGATGATCTCCGCGATAAGGTGAAGGAGAACCATATCAAGGATCCGGCAGAGTGCAAGCAGCTTCTGATCGACAGTATCAAGGAGCAGATGAAGGTTGAGGAGACGGCGTATCGTTTCGAGAATGAGAAGTCGGTGGTACTTGTGATCGGTGTCAATGGTGTCGGCAAGACAACAACCGTCGGCAAGCTTGCAGGAAAGCTGAAGAGACAGGGCAAGAAGGTTGTCCTTGCAGGTGCGGATACGTTCCGTGCAGCAGCCGGAGACCAGTTAAAGGAGTGGGCGAACCGCTCGGGTGTTGATATGATCGGTGGCACGGAAGGGGCAGATCCGGGATCTGTCGTATATGATGCAACTGCCGCTGCCAAGGCGCGCAATGCGGACGTACTCCTCGTTGATACGGCAGGAAGACTTCATAATAAGAAGAATCTCATGAACGAGCTTGGCAAGATCAACCGTATCTTAGAGAAAGAATATCCGGAAGCTTACCGCGAGACGCTTGTTGTGCTCGATGCAACAACGGGACAGAACGCTTTGGTACAGGCAAGAGAATTCTCGGATGTGGCGAAGATTTCCGGTATTGTCTTAACGAAGATGGATGGTACGGCCAAAGGTGGTATTGCGGTAGCAATCCAGTCGGAGCTTGCAGTGCCGGTGAAATATATCGGTGTCGGCGAGACGATCGATGATTTACAGAAATTTGATTCGGATGAGTTTGTGAATGCATTGTTCGATGTGAAGAATGAGAGTGGTGAGGAGGAATAGGAAAGATGTTAACTTTAGATAAATTTGAGGAGGCCAGCGAGAAGGTCAAAGAGGTAACACTTGAGACAAAACTTGTGTACAGCGACTTCTTAAGCGACCAGACCGGAAATAAGGTTTATTTGAAGCCGGAAAATATGCAGTTCACCGGCGCATACAAGGTGAGAGGTGCCTATTACAAGATCAGCACACTGACCGATGAGGAGAGAGAGAAGGGACTTATCACCGCTTCCGCAGGAAACCATGCGCAGGGTGTAGCATATGCGGCAAAATGCTACGGATGCAAGGCGGTCATCGTAATGCCGACAACAACTCCTCTGATCAAAGTAAACCGTACGAAGAGTTATGGCGCAGAGGTTGTATTATATGGTGATGTGTACGATGAGGCATGCGCTCATGCACTCGAGCTTGCGGAGAAGAACGGATATACGTTCATTCATCCGTTCGATGACCTTGCAGTTGCTACAGGTCAGGGAACGATCGCGATGGAAATCTTCAAGGAGCTTCCTTTGGTTGAGTATATTCTTGTTCCAATCGGCGGCGGCGGACTGGCAACCGGTGTATCGACACTGGCGAAGCTTCTCAATCCGAAGATTAAAGTGATCGGTGTGGAGCCGGCAGGTGCGAACTGTATGCAGGCGTCCTTTGAGGCTGGCAAGGTGACAACCCTTCCGAGCGTCAACACGATCGCAGACGGTACTGCAGTAAAGACACCGGGAAGCAAAATTTTCCCATATATCAAGAAGAATCTCGATGATATCATCACGGTAACGGACGATGAGCTTGTTGTCAGCTTCCTTGACATGGTCGAGAACCACAAAATGGTTGTGGAAAATTCCGGACTTCTGACGGTTGCAGCTTTAAAGCATCTGAATGTCAAAGGCAAGAGAGTGGTTTCCATCCTTAGTGGAGGAAATATGGATGTTATTACGATGTCTTCTGTTGTGCAGCAGGGACTGATCTTCAGAGATCGTATCTTTACGGTATCTGTACTTCTTCCGGATAAGCCGGGTGAACTTGCAAAGGTTGCAGATCGTCTTGCCAAGGAGCAGGGTAATGTTATCAAGCTTGAGCACAACCAGTTCGTATCCACAAACCGTAACGCGGCTGTGGAACTTCGTATTACATTGGAGTGCTTCGGAACCAATCATAAGAACCAGATTATTAAGGCTTTGGAGAAAGCCGGATATATGCCGAAGATTGTGAGAACGATGATCTAAGAGGCATGGACTCGAGAGTTCGAAGAACGGAGAAATCATAAGGATTAGAATATTTATTGGGTGTCAAGAAAAAATACTTGACACCTTTTTTATGTTATGGTAAAGTATCCAAGGTGATTGATGTGGAAGAAAAATTAGAACAGACCTATTTATATGATTTTTATGGCGAACTGTTGAACGAACATCAGCGCCGTATCTATGAAGACTTCGTATTTAACGATCTCTCGCTCGGTGAGATTGCCGGTGAGGAGGGAATCAGCAGACAGGGTGTCGCGGACATGATCAAGCGATGCAACAAGAAGCTTGCTGATTATGAGAAGAAGCTTCATTTGGTAAGAAAGTTCTTATCCGTTAAGAAGGATGTGGAGACCATTCACACATTGACTGAGCAGTTCCATGAGTCAAAGAATGAACAACTTGTGGAGCGGATAGAGGCAATATCGAATCAGATTATAGAGGAGTTGTAGGATGGCATTTGACAGTCTTTCCGAAAAACTGCAGAATGTATTTAAGAATCTGCGCAGCAAGGGCAGACTGACGGAGGATGATGTCAAGACGGCACTCCGTGAAGTCAAGATGGCTCTGCTTGAAGCGGATGTTAACTTTAGAGTCGTTAAGAAGTTTGTGAAGGATGTGCAGGAGCGTGCGATCGGTCAGGATGTTATGAGCGGACTCAATCCGGGACAGATGGTCATCAAGATCGTAAACGAAGAGATGGTAAATCTCATGGGCTCCGAGACAACGGAGATCGCTTTTCGCCCCGGCAAGGAACTGACCGTAATCATGATGGTTGGTTTACAGGGTGCCGGTAAGACGACAACGACCGCCAAGATCGCAGGCAAGCTTAAGACCAAAGGTAAGAAGACACTTCTTGCCGCATGTGATGTGTATCGTCCGGCTGCAATCGAACAGTTGCAGATCAACGGAGAGAAGCAGGGTGTGGAGGTCTTCTCCATGGGAGATAAGAACCGCCCGGCAGACATTGCAAAAGCTGCAGTGGAACATGCAAAGAAAAATGATTACAATGTATTGATTATTGATACCGCCGGTCGTCTTCACGTGGATGAAGAGATGATGGCCGAGTTGGTTGAGATAAAAGAAGCAGTCGACGTATTCCAGACAATCCTGGTTGTGGATGCCATGACCGGACAGGATGCTGTCAACGTAGCTTCGACCTTCGATGAGAAGATTGGCATCGATGGTGTTGTGCTCACCAAGTTGGACGGTGACACAAGAGGTGGTGCGGCACTTTCCATCCGCGCCGTGACAGGCAAGCCGATCCTGTACGCAGGAATGGGCGAGAAACTGTCGGATCTGGAGCAGTTTTATCCGGATCGTATGGCTTCAAGAATCCTTGGAATGGGCGATGTGCTGACGATGATCGAGAAGGCACAGGAGAACATCGACGAGGAGAAAGCCAAGGAACTTGAGCAGAAGATGCGCAAGAATGAGTTTGACTTCGACATGTACTTAGAGTCGATGAGTCAGATGAAGAAAATGGGCGGACTTTCCAGTCTGATGGGAATGATGCCGGGGCTTGGTATGGGAGCCGGTAAGATGCCGGAGATCGATACCGATGAAGCCGAGAAAAGCATGAAGCGCGTAGAGGCAATCATCCACTCTATGACACCGAAGGAGCGGACAAATCCGAACCTGCTGAATCCAAGCCGCAAGAATCGTATTGCAAAAGGCGCAGGCGTGGACGTCGCAGAGGTCAACCGTCTGGTCAAGCAGTTTGAACAGATGAAGAAGATGATGAAACAGATGCCTGGTATGATGGGCGGTAAGCGTGGTAAAAGAGGAATGTTCAAAGGACTTCCCTTTTAGATAAAATTAACAAAACCTATGAGGAGGTGAAAATCAATGGCAGTAAAGATCAGATTAAGAAGAATGGGACAGAAGAAGGCTCCTTTCTATAGAATCGTAGTTGCAGATTCCCGCTCTCCAAGAGACGGAAGATGCATCGAAGAGATCGGAACTTACGATCCAACTAAGGATCCTAGCGAGTATCATGTTGATGCAGAGCTTGCTAAGAAGTGGTTATCTACAGGCGCACAGCCAACAGAGACCGTTAACAAAATCTTCAAGGCAGCTGGTATCGAAAAATAGGAAATAAGGGGTGGCTGTAATGAAAGAATTAGTTGAAGTAATTGCAAAATCACTCGTTGATTTTCCGGACGAGGTTGTTGTAACCGAGACTGAAAGCGAGAAGGGGATCATCGTTGAACTTCGTGTCGCACAGTCCGATATGGGCAAGGTCATCGGTAAGCAGGGACGTATCGCCAAGGCAATTCGTTCTGTGGTTAAGGCAGCAGCTTCCAAAGAAGACAAGAAGGTTATTGTAGAGATTATGCAGTAATCAAAGGAGCATAGTGATTCGCTATGCTCCTTTTTCATAGGAGAATGTGTATGGAAGATTTGTTACAGGTTGGCGTTGTGACGACAACGCACGGTGTGCGCGGCGAAGTCAAGGTATTTCCGACAACGGATGACAGTGCACGTTTTAAGAAATTGAAAAATGTGATCCTGGATACGGGAAGAGAAAAGATGGATATGGAGATTACAAGCGTAAAGTTCTTCAAGAATCTGGTAATCTTAAAGTTCAAAGGATATGACAATATAAATGATGTGGAGCGGTTCCGTCAGGCGAAGTTGCTCGTGACAAGAGACAATGCGGTCGAACTTGCGGAGAATGAGTATTTTATCGCGGATCTGATCGGGCTTAAGGCAAGCTCCGATGAGGGAGAGGATTTAGGTGAGATCACAGATGTGCTGCAGACTGGAGCCAACGATGTGTATGTGATCAGCAAAGAGGGAACGCCGGATCTGCTTGTCCCGGCAATCAAAGACTGTGTGGTCAATGTTGATATTGAAGCAGGCACGATCGTACTGCATCTGCTTGATGGACTGCGTTAGGAGGACATTATGAGGTTTCATATACTGACGCTTTTTCCGGAGATGGTGATGCAGGGACTTCTTACGAGCATCACGGGGCGTGCGGTCAAACAGAATAAGATTGCGATCGAAGCGACGAACATCCGTGACTATACGCTTGATAAGCATGCAAAGGTGGATGATTATCCGTATGGCGGAGGAGCAGGAATGCTGATGCAGGCGCAGCCGGTGTATGATGCGTACAGAGGCGTTGCAGACAGAATTCCGGAAGGTGCGAAGAAACGTGTGGTCTATGTGACACCGCAGGGAACACCTTTTACGCAGCAGATGGCACAGGATTTTGCTGCCTGTGATGATCTCATCCTGTTGTGTGGACACTATGAGGGCATCGATGAGCGTGTGCTCGAGGAGGTCGTGACGGATTACGTTTCGATCGGTGATTACGTGCTGACCGGTGGGGAACTGGCTTCCATGGTCATTGTCGATGCGGTGGCAAGACTGGTGCCGGATGTACTTAACAATGATCAGTCGGCGGAGACCGAGTCGTTTCACGGAAATCTATTAGAGTATCCGCAGTATTCCCGCCCGGAAGTCTGGCATGATAAGAAGGTGCCACAGGTGCTTCTGTCTGGAAATCAGAAAAAGATTAATGAGTGGCGGTTGGAGCAATCTGTAATCAGAACAAAGGAACGTCGCCCGGATCTCTATGCAAAATACGAAGAACTGCAGGAATGCAAGAAGTGCATGATGCGCCAGAAGCTGCTTCATATTGATATGATCGAGCTGATCAACCGGGGACGCGCACGAATTGTCTATCATGATGCGGATGAAATCCTTCTTCGCGATATCGTGACAGGGATTTATTTCCATACAAGGATGAGTGGTGTGCCTCAGATGGAATGGAAACTGCCACTGAAACTTGCGAAAGATGATAGTATCGAATGTATCGTACTTCATCAAAGAGAGATGGTGCCTCTGATGGAGACACATTTCCATCTTAAGGAAGATATGGAATGTCTGCAGGGTGCTTACACAAGAAGGGAGAAGCTTCCGGTGCGTGGTCTGTACGGACCGGATGGACGCGGCGAAGATGGCTTTGCGATCCGTACACTGACGGAAGAATATATTCCGTTTGTGGCGGAGCATTACAGTGAGATCGGCACGAGCGAGTATGTATCAGAACGTATCCGCCACGGTGCAGTGTACGGCGCGTTCTATGACGAGAAGATCGTCGGTTTTATCGCAAATCACGAGGAGGGCAGCATCGGAATGCTCTATGTACTTCCGGAGTATCGCAAGCGTCACGTTGCGATGGCACTTGAGACATACTGCATGAATCTGGCGGTGGAGCGCGGCGAGATTCCATATGGACAGGTTGTGCTCGGCAACGAGGCTTCCATTCGCCTGCAGGAGAAGATGGGTATCTGCTTTGCGAAGGGAACCATTGTCTGGATGGGCTGGGCAGAATCTGTGCTTGACAATTGATAAGAAAATCGCCTTTTTGAAGAAAAAATCCTTGCAATTAGGGATAAACTATGGTAGATTACTAATGTTGTGAATAAAAGAATGATGGTCCTCTGTTGCAAGAGATGCATTAAGAACGTCAAAATAATTAGGAGGTCACAAAATGAACGCAAGTGAAATTATCAAGAACATTGAGGCAGAGCAGTTAAAGGCTGATGCACCACAGTTTTCCGTAGGAGATACTGTTAAGGTATTCGGTAAGATCAAAGAGGGTAACAGAGAGCGTATCCAGGTATTTGAGGGAACTGTTATTAAGAAGCAGGGCGGAAGCAACCGTGCTACTTTCACTGTAAGAAAGCTTTCTAACGGTGTTGGTGTTGAGAAGACATGGCCACTTCATTCCCCGAACGTAGAGAAGGTTGAGATCGTTCGTAAGGGTAAAGTTCGTCGTGCAAAACTCTACTACTTAAGAGATCGTATTGGTAAGGCTGCCAAGGTTAAAGAGTTAGTAAAATAATAATTTTGCTTCAAAGGCTGGTACAAGATTTTGTACCAGCTTTTTTCTTTGTATTGTACAAACGGATAACGATAAAACTTGAAATAAATGGGCGTATAAGCTATCATAGGTTTGATAGTTTTATGCGAAGGAGAGTAACGTGAGAAGACGAAGTGGACTGAATTTCAGCAGACGGCGCAAGAAATTTAATGTGCCGCTTTTTAAGGAAATCTTATCGTGGGTGATCGAGTGTGCGGTCGTTATGCTGATCGCATATACGCTTGTGACGTTCTTTGGAATGCGGACGAGTGTGGTCGGTACGGCGATGAAAGATACGCTTGATAATGAGGAGCAGATTCTTGTGAATCGCTTTGTATATAGTTTTTCGAGCCCGAAGCAGGGAGACATTGTGGTATTCCTGCCGAATGGCAACCAGAAGTCGCACTATTATGTGCGCCGTGTGATCGCAGGACCGGGAGACAAGGTCTGGATCCATGACGGTGCAGTCTATGTGAACGGTGCGATGTATGAGGAGACAACGACGGTTGCGTCGATCGATGATCCGGGTGTAGCTTCCGAGGAGATCAAGCTTGGGACGGATGAGTATTTCGTGCTCGGAGACAACCGTAACAACAGTGAGGACAGCCGATTGGCGAATATCGGTAACGTGAAGAAGGAGTACATTGTCGGCAAGGCATGGTTCCATTTTAAGTCGATCGGACATATGGGATTCCTGCATTAGCATAACTTTTGATTTGGAATAAAGGATGGGAAGAATTATATGAATTTTCAGTGGTATCCTGGACATATGACGAAAGCAAAGCGTCAGATGCAGGAAGATATTAAACTCATAGACCTGGTTGTGGAACTGGTGGATGCGCGTATTCCGCTCAGCAGCCGAAATCCGGACATTGATGAGCTTGGAAAGAATAAGTACCGGCTGATACTGATGAATAAGTCGGATCTGGCGGACCCGCGTGCGACAGAGGCGTGGAGCCGATTTTTCAAGGATAAGGGATATTATGTGGTGAGCCTGGATGCGAGAAGCAAGGCGGGAATGAAATCGATCACCGATATTATCATGGAGGCCTGCAAGGAGAAGATTGAGCGTGACAGAAAACGCGGTATCAAGAACCGTCCGGTGCGTGCGATGGTAGTCGGTATTCCGAATGTCGGCAAGTCCACATTTATCAATTCCTATGCTGGAAAGGCATGTGCCAAGACCGGTAATAAGCCGGGCGTAACGAAGGGAAAGCAGTGGATCCGCTTAAATAAGAATGTGGAGCTGCTTGATACGCCGGGAATTCTCTGGCCGAAGTTTGAAGATCAGCAGGTGGGACTGCGCCTTGCTTTGATCGGATCAATCAAGGATGAGATCTTAAATATTGATGAGCTTGCAATCGAACTGATCAGGTTCTTAAAGGAGCAGTATGCGGGAATCTTAAAGGAGCGTTACGATGTGGATGAGTCCGCAAAGAATCCTGATATTCTGTGTCAGATCGCAGAGAACCGCAAGTGTATCAGCAAGGGCGGCGAGCTCGATTACAGTAAGGCAGCAACGCTTCTAATCGACGAATTCCGAAGCGGATGTCTCGGACGGATTACACTTGAGAGACCGTAACAGGATGAATGTAAGACAGGAAATGACAAAAGGAGTATTTGGCACGGAATTAGAAATTGAAGTGGCAAATGTGAGGAAACAGGGAAACTATGGCAGAGAAAATCGGAGAGATTAAGCAGAAGCTGGAGGAGACGGATATAAGTCTTCTTCCGGCTTTTGTTGAACAGTACAAAACAGATGCGCGTGCGGGTGTGCAAAAACTTGTACAGACCGCTGAAAAGCGTTACCAGAAGCTGCAAGATGAGATTGCGCGCACGGAAGCATTAAAGAAATACGAGAAAGAATACGATAATTATACATATATCTGTGGAATCGATGAGGTTGGAAGAGGGCCGCTTGCCGGACCTGTGGTTGCGGGGGCTGTCATATTGCCGAAAGATTGTGACATCCTCTACATCAACGACTCCAAGCAACTCTCAGCGGCAAAGAGAGAGGAACTCTATGATGTCATTATGGAGAAAGCTGTGGCGACGGGAATTGGCATGATCGGCCCGGAGCGGATCGATGAGATCAATATCTTACAGGCGACTTATGAGGCGATGCGGCAGGCAATCGGAAAGCTTGACCCTAAACCGGATCTGCTTCTTAACGATGCGGTCACGATCCCAATGGTGGATATCAGACAGGTGCCGATCATCAAAGGCGATGCAAAGAGCATTTCCATCGGTGCAGCATCCATTATTGCAAAGGTGACGAGAGATCGCATGATGGAGACGTATGAGGAGATCTATCCGGGATACGGTTTTGCAAAAAATAAAGGATATGGTTCGCAGGAGCATATCCAGGCGCTGAAAACATTAGGACCGACACCCATCCACAGAGCATCATTTATAAAAGGAATTTTGCAATAATATGGAAAGCAAGGTGCGAAAGTATGCAGATATCAGATTTGGTGGGACAATATCATCAGACGACAACCTCCGGTACGGATAAACTGACCGGAACCAAAGGTGTGGAGAATCTTGTGGCATCACTCAGATCTCTGACCAAGGGTAATATTTTTGAGGGAACGGTCAGTTCGATGAAGAATGGACGCGTGACCCTTGCCTTGTCGAACGGACAGCAGCTTTCTGCACGTATGGAGGGAAAAGTGCCGCTTTCCATAGGACAGTCGATGTTCTTTCAGGTGAAATCCAATGATGGAACGCAGATTGCGATCCGTCCATTTGTGGTAGATGGAAATGGTGTCAATTATACGCTGATGACGGCGCTTAATGTGGCTGGTCTTGCGGTGGATGCGGATCATCTGTCCATGGTCAACCGGATGATGCAGGAGCAGATGCCGATCGATCGAAACAGTTTACAGCAGATGGCGCGACTCGTCAGTGCGAATCCGGATATTGACGTGCAGACGCTGGTGCAGCTGAAAAAGCTTGGAATTCCGATTACACCGGAGAATGCCGCGCAGTTTGAAAACTATCTGGATGATAAGCAGGCAATCACGGATCAGATGGAGCATTTTATCGACGAGCTGCCGCAGGCACTGCAGGGAGAGGATCTTCCGGTAGATCAGATGCGGGGCATGGGGGAGAAAATCCTTTCTGTGATTTCGGAGAATCTGCCGGATGTTCCGGAGCAGGCGGCTTTTTCTGTTGTGACGGCGGATGCAACAGGAGAAATTCTGTCCGGGGATCAATTGATGCAGCAGGAGACGATGGAAGATACAGCAGTGTCAAATACTGCGGGAACCGAGGCAGGACAGACAGAAGGAACGACACAAATGGTTCTGGATGAAAACGGACAGCCTGTGGAAACCAGTGGTGTTCCGGTAGAAGAACTTCCGGTTGCCAATCAGACACCACATACACTTGGAGCAGTACTCAGTGAGGAGCAGCGGAACAACCTGAATGCGTTACTCGGCAAAGTACTTGGAACGGATTCGACTTCGTATACGAAGGACAGCGGTGTGGTGGAAGTGTTAAAGGATCTGCAGCAGATTCTTAAGGATCCACTCCCTGTGGAGCGGGAGTCGCTTGGAAGACTTTTTGCGTCGAATGAATTTCAGTCACTGGTGAAGGATACGATGGAGCAGCAGTGGATGTTGACACCGGAGGATTTGAAGGAGCCGGACAAGATCGGAAAACTCTACGAGAAGATGGAAGGACAGCTTACGAGGCTGACGGAAGCAATGAAGGCATCCGGTCAGGAGAATGCGAATGTGACACAGCTTGCAGCAGATGTCCGGAGCAATATTGAATTTATGAATCAGGTGAACCAGGCATATACTTATGTACAGATTCCTCTCAAGATGTCCGGTCAGAATGCGAGCGGCCAGCTTTATGTGTACACGAACAAGAAGGCTTTGGCAGAAGGCGATAAGGAGCTGACAGCCTTTTTGCATCTGGATATGGATCATCTGGGATCTACGGATGTCTCGGTCAAGATGTTAAATCACAAGGTTAACACGAAGTTTTATCTGGAGAACGACGGGGCATATGAACTTCTGATGGCGAATATTCCGATTCTCGAAGAGAAGCTTGCAAAGAAGGGCTATCAGTGCAGCGTTACGGTGGAAAATGAGGCGAAACATGTGAATTTTGTGGAAGATTTTCTGAAGAAGGACCAGCCATCTGCAGGACAGCTGCACCGTTATTCGTTTGATATGAGGGCATAGGTTATGGAAGATTTTAAACCATTTCAGTTTGGAAAAGCGTCTGATAAAAAGGAAGAAGATAAGACTGCGGTAGCCATCTCTTATGATCCGGGAGATGCAGCCCCAAAGATCCTTGCGACCGGCAAAGGTAAGATTGCAGAGAAAATCATAGAGACAGCGAAGGAGAACAAGGTTCCTACCTATAAGGATAATAAGCTTGCAGCAACACTTTCGAAGCTGCAGATCGGGGATATGATTCCGCCGGAGCTTTACGAGGTTGTTGCGGAGATCCTTGTGTTTGTCGATGATATGGATCGCATGAAGGCAAAGCTGGACAATGCAAGGTAAGTAAGAAAATATGATCATGGGATTTTTCATTGACTCAGTTTATGACTGCGGAAGAGAAGCAGAAAGTGTGAAGGAACGTTTGACAGGAGAAGGGATGAACAAAAGACAGCTTGGGGGAGAGTATGAGAAGCTGGCGGCAGAGTATCTGAAGGCGCAGGGATATGTCATCTTAGAACAGAATTACCGCTGCAGAAGCGGTGAGATCGATCTGATCGCGCGGGATGGGGAATATTTGTGTTTCATTGAAGTGAAATACCGCAGAGGAATCTCCTGCGGATCGCCTCTTGAAGCGGTCGGATTGCACAAGCAGATGCAGATCCTCAAGGTGGCGAGATATTATCTTATGAAGAAGAAACTTAATTTAGATACGGCCTGCCGGTTTGATGTTGTGGCGATTGAGGGAAATGAAATTACGTTGCTACGCAACGCATTTGGAGAATAAAATGAAGTATGGTGAATTAAAAAGAAAGAATGAGGAAGAGATCCTTAAGTTGCAGGAATATGACTGTGGGGAAGGAGGGATGCTTCCTCTTTTGTACTTCCCGCTTCTTGATGAGACGGGGATTGTTAAGAATGCTTTCACAACACGTGAGGGTGGTGTGAGCAAAGGCATTTTTGAAAGCCTGAATCTGAGTTTTACCAGAGGGGATGATCCGGATGCGGTAAAGGAGAATTACCGCCGGATTGCAGCTGCCTTTGGCAAAGAGGGGACGGATATTGTCTGTTCGGATCAGACGCACACAACGAATGTAGTGCGTGTGGATGGTTCGTGTGGCGGATACGGAATTACGAGGGAACGTCCTTACACAGATGTGGATGGACTTGTGACCGATGAGCCGGGACTGATTCTTGCAACGTTTTATGCGGATTGTGTGCCGCTTTATTTCGTGGATCCTGTGCACCGTGCGATCGGACTCAGCCATTCCGGATGGAGAGGCACGGTGGCGAGGATGGGGCAGGCAACGCTTACTAAGATGAAGGAAGAATTCGGGACAGATCCTAAGGATGTGTATGCGGCGATTGGCCCGTCCATCTGTCAGGCCTGTTACGAGGTGAGCGAGGATGTGGCGGATGCTTTCAAAGAAGCGTTTGCCGGACATGAGCGAGAAATTCTGCTCGACAAAGGAAACGGGAAGTATCAGCTTGATCTGTGGAGATCCAATGAGATCGTGATGCTTGATGCCGGAATTAAGAGAGAACATCTTGCGGTCACCAATATCTGTACGTGCTGCAATGAACGATTGCTTTTTTCCCATAGGGCAAGTAAGGGAAAGCGTGGAAATCTTGGGGCATTCCTGATGCTTAAAGAGGCGTAGATCGTACAGTGTTTCAAGCGAATCGATGGTAGTTTTGATTTGAGAAACATGGAACGATAGAATGATAAGTAGAAAAAGAAAGTAAGGAAGAGATTATGAGTAAGAAAGATATGAACAACTATGTAGATTATATTCTGGATGTGACGACAAGACTGCTTGCAATCGACAGCCCGACCGGCTACACAAAGGAAGCCGCTTTGTTTGTGATGGATGAGTATAAGAAGCTTGGTTATGATCCGAAGATGACGGTCAAGGGCGGCGTGCTTGTAGAGATCGGCGGAGAGGATGAAGAGAACGGGCTTCTTTTGGCGGCACATACGGACACGCTCGGTGCGATGGTTGCGGAAGTGAAGTCGAATGGAAATCTTCGTGTGACACCGCTTGGCGGTATGAATCCGAACAATGCGGAGGCAGAGAACTGCCGCATTATCACAAAGTTTGACGGAACATTTGAGGGGACGTTCCAGCTGGACAATGCGAGCATTCATGTCAATGGCGATTACAATGACACGAAGCGAGCATACGATGGCATGGAGGTTGTGCTCGATGAGGATGTAAAGTCGAAGGAGGACACAGAAAAGCTTGGTATCATGACCGGTGATATCGTATGCTTTGATCCGAGAACCGTGATCACCAAGACCGGATATATCAAGAGCCGTTTCCTCGATGACAAGTTAAGTGTCGGAATCTTGCTTGGTTATGCAAAGTATTTAAAGGATGAGAACATTACACTCAAAAACAGACAGTATCATTACGTGACGGTATTTGAGGAGGTCGGACACGGCGGTGCTGCCTCGATTCCGGAGGGCGTGAAAGAGATTATCTCTGTCGATATGGGATGTGTCGGAGAGGGCTTAAGCTGTACGGAGCATCAGGTGTCAATCTGTGCGAAGGATTCCTGTGGTCCGTACCATTATGATGTGGTCAAGGGACTGATCCAGGCGGCGAAGGAAAATGCGATCGATTTTGCAGTGGATGTGTATCCGCATTATGGATCCGATGTGGATGTGGCACTTGAGGCGGGATACGACGTGCGCCACGGTCTGATCGGTTCAGGCGTGTATGCATCTCACGGGTATGAGCGAAGTCACAAGGACGGTGTATGTAACACACTTCGCCTTCTTGTTGCATATTGTAAGTGATATTAAGAAAAAAATAAGAAATTATTTCATAGTTGTTAAATTACTGTTTCACATTGTATGTTACACTGAAAATGTTCATGAAAGCATAACAACAGGCTATGAAAGGCCGGATGCTGCATGTTAACTTTTTGATAGTTGACATATTTCAGGTTACAGGAGGAACAGGCGTGATACAGCTGAATTACAGAGATGCGATGCCTTTGTGTGAACAGCTCAAGGAAAGCATCCGTAAGATGATTGTTACAAATGCATATCATACAGGCGAACAGCTGCCGCCGGTCCGTCAGCTGGCATCGAAGCTTACAATTAATCCTAGGACGCTGGAACAGGCATACATGGAATTGGAGCAGGAAGGTTATCTGTACACGATACCGGGAAAAGGTACTTATGTGGCAGCACAGGAGTGTGTAGATAGCACAAGGAAAAGCGAGCTGATGCAAAAGTTTGACCGACTTGTTATCGAACTGTCGGGTCTGTCGGTTCCTGCGGGAGAACTGACCAGACGAGTTACGGATTTGACAAAGGAGACCTGAATTTTGATAGAGGTTAATAATCTGATAAAGAATTTTGGAAATTTTCGCGCTTTAGACGGCGTGAATATGTGTGTCGGAACTGGTGATATCTATGGACTGGTCGGTCCGAATGGTGCCGGTAAATCGACACTGATCCGCCACCTGACCGGTGTGTACCGTCAGGATGCGGGAGAAATTTATATTGCCGGAGAACCGGTTTATGAGAACCGGAAGATCAAAGAAATGATTGCCTACATACCGGATGAGCTTTTCTATTTTCTTCAGTCAGATGCGATTGAGATGATGCACTATTATAAGGGCATCTATCCGGCGTTTGATGAGAAAATGTTCTACCGGATGCAGGAATTTTTCCCTGCGATCGACATTAAGAGAAATATCCGCAGGCTTTCGAAAGGAATGCAGAAGCAGGTGGCGTTCTGGCTTACGATCTGCTGCAGGCCGAAGCTTATGATATTAGATGAGCCGGTGGACGGACTGGACCCGGTGATGCGAAGACAGATCTGGAGTATTCTTATGGCAGAGGTGCAGGACAATGGAATGACGGTTCTTGTCTCTTCGCACAATCTGAGAGAACTGGAAGATGTGTGTGATCATGTCGGTATCATGAACCAGGGAAAAGTTATCATTGAGCGTTCCTTAAGTGAATTGCAGGGAAATATCTGTAAGATTCAGGTGGCCTGTCAGTCCGGTATGCCGAAGCTTCCTGACCAGTTTGAGGTGCTTCATATGTCCAATATCGGAAGAGTCTATACGATGATCGTGCGTGGCAATCCTAAGGAAGCGGCGGAAGCAATCCGTACAGAGGGAGATAATCTGGCAATCGTTGATATCCTGCCTCTGACGTTGGAAGAAATTTTTGTCTATGAGATGGGAGGTTTAGACTATGAAGTCAAAGACATCCTTTTTTAATAAAGCCATCTATAAGAAAAATATGGCGTTGTACTGGCCAATCTGGGTGTGCTATCTGCTTTACGGTATTGTAAAGATCAGCGGTCGTATGTGGTCCGGACTGCATCAGATGACGAAGGTCACGAATGAGCGAAGATTTATCGTGATGGTAAATAGTCTTTCGATGATAGTTGATATCTGGGTGATCGCAGCAGTGGTTACCGTGACAGGCATGGCGTTATTCAGTTATCTGTTTTCGGCAAAAAGTGCGAACATGATACATGCGCTGCCGGTTACAAGAAAAGAGCTTTTCTTTACGAATGTGATCAGTGGACTCAGCATGATGTGGATTCCGCAGATCATAACGTTCTTATTGTCAGTGATGGTCAGTCTGGCGAACGGGATTGCTCTGGTCCAGTATCTTGGAATATGGCTTCTTACTGTGATGGGAATCTCATTTTTCCTGTTTTCGATGGTGGTATTCTGTGTTATGTTTACCGGTCAGCTTTTTGCGCTTCCGGTGTATTTTTTCGTGCTGAATTATCTGTCGTTAGGAGCGGTGTTCGGGGTACAGAGTGTGATTACGTTCCTGGGATATGGACTGGGATCCGGTTCGGTTCCAATCGCACGCATTATCAGGATTCTTTCACCAATTAATTATCTGCAGAACAATGTGTATTTCAGCAAAATGAGTTACTATAATCAGCTGGGCGATGAGGTGATCACCGGAGTGTCCTATAGAGGAGGAACTGTTGTTGCCAGTTACGTGATCGTCGCAGTTGCCACCTATCTGTTTGCGTATTTCGCATACCAGAAGAGACAGATAGAGAGCGCTGGAGATCTGTTGACGTTCCGGTGGCTGCAGCCGGTTTTTCGCTGGGGTGTTGGAGCCTGTGTGGCATATGTTGGTGCTATTCTCATTGCAAGCTTCTTTGATTCGGTTTTGATCTGGATATCCGCACCGTTATTTTTTGTGCTGGTGCTGGTTCTTGGCGTGATCGCGTTTCTGATCGCGGATATGTTTGTGCAGAAGACGTTTCGTGTTGTTAAGAAAAAGAGAATCAAAGAGTGTGGCTTTTTCTTAGTATTCGTTATGGTCAGCTTCGGTGGCTTCTTGACGGTTGCAAGAGGACTGCAGAACAAAATCCCGGATAAAAATGAAGTAGAGTATGCATATCTGGATATGAATTATCCGGTTGAGTTTGAAGGCAATGACGTTGACAAGGTAATCAATGTACAAAAGGACATTCTGGCACATGCAGCGGAATTGCAGAAGAATCTGAAGGATAATGCATATACATATACCATTACCTATGGATTAAAGGGAGGCAGACGCATTTCGCGTTCGTACCGGATTCCGGTGGATGAGAACAGTGAGCACGGACAGAAACTGGCTGAGCAGCAGTATAATTACGAGATACAGCCAGAGAACTTCCTGCGGTATTTGTTTGAATATGATTATAAGGATATCAAAGAGTTTCGCAATTCACAGTTCGAGTATTATGAAACGGATAATTATATGAGCAGGGTGATTACTTCTGATGTAGCGTACAAACTGTACCAGGCGGTGCAAAAGGATGCACAGGCCGGTGTGCTCCAAAAGTATAATACGGTCGATTTCGCCAATGGGGATGAGCAGCCGGAATATCAGACTGCAAGCCTGAATTTAAGTTATAAGCACAGCTCAAAAGCCTGGGAGGATATGTACTTGCGGGAGAGTGGTGAGATAAGATACTATGAACATGAAAATGAGGATTCTATGCAGGAAGGATATGCTTATATCTCATTTGGAAGTGACTGCAGGAATATTCTGCAGGCACTGTTTGAAAATGGTCTGATCGACTCTTTGGACCAGCCGATTTTCCATGCAAATGGATTAGGATAAGCGAGTGGGACTTTACAAGTCCCACTTGTTATTGTAAAATCAAGCGGGTAAGAACTGCTTGATTTTATTTTTATATGAAAAAGTTAACTTGATTTTTATAGAAGTGAGGTAAAACATGAGTAAACCGGTTGTTGCGATTGTCGGACGCCCGAACGTGGGTAAATCAACGCTTTTTAATACATTGGCAGGAGAGCGTATCTCGATTGTCAAGGACACACCGGGTGTCACAAGAGACCGTATTTATGCGGATGTCACCTGGTTGAATTATAATTTTACACTGATCGATACCGGCGGAATCGAGCCGGACAGCGGCGATATTATTTTATCCCAGATGCGTGAGCAGGCGGAGATCGCGATCGCGACAGCGGACGTGATCATGTTTATCACAGACGTGCGTCAGGGTCTTCAGGATGCGGATTCGAAGGTTGCGGATATGCTGCGCCGCTCGAAGAAACCGGTCGTTCTGGTCGTAAACAAGGTGGACAGTTTTGAGAAGTTTATGCCGGATGTCTATGAGTTTTACAATCTCGGAATCGGAGAGCCGTATCCGGTATCGGCGTCTTCCATGTTGGGACTCGGCGATATGCTCGATGAAGTGGTCAAGTACTTCCCGGATTCCGCACAGGATCAGCCGGAAGATGAGCGCCCGAAGGTAGCAATCATCGGTAAGCCGAATGTAGGTAAGTCTTCTCTTATTAATAAACTCGCGCAGGAGGACCGCGTGATCGTGTCGGATATTGCGGGTACGACAAGAGATGCAATCGATACAGATATCCGTTACAACGGACAGGAATATGTGTTTATCGATACGGCGGGACTCAGAAGAAAGAACAAGATCAAGGAAGAGATTGAACGATACAGTATTATCCGTGCTGTTACGGCGGTGGAGCGTGCGGATGTCGTTATTATCGTCATTGATGCGGTTGAAGGTGTGACCGAGCAGGATGCCAAGATCGCAGGTATTGCACATGACCGCGGCAAGGGAATTATTATCGCTGTCAATAAGTGGGATGCGATTGAGAAGGACAATAATACGGTCAAAAAATACACAGAGAGAATCCGTCAGGTATTAAGTTTTATGCCGTATGCGGAGATCCTGTTTATCTCTGCTAAATCGGGACAGCGTCTGAATAAAGTGTTTGAGATGATCGATGTGGTGATCGAGAACAACAGTATGCGTGTTGCGACCGGTGTCTTAAATGAGATCGTTGCGGAGGCCGTTGCGATGCAGCAGCCACCGACGGACAAAGGCAAGCGCCTTAAGATCTACTATGTGACACAGGTGTCTGTAAAGCCACCGACTTTCGTTGTGTTTGTAAATGACAAGAATCTGATGCATTTTTCGTACACCAGATATTTGGAGAATCGTATCCGTGATACCTTTGGATTCCGTGGTACGGCACTCAAATTTATTACGAGAGAACGAAAGGAAGAGTAACATGATTATCGCTAGAATTGTATCGCTATTGATCGGATACGGATTCGGTCTGTTTCAGACAGCGTATATATATGGAAAATCCAGGGGAATTGATATAAGAAAGGAAGGGAGCGGGAATGCGGGAACGACCAATTCGCTTCGTGTTCTTGGCTGGAAAGCCGGTGCAATCACTTTTCTTGGGGATCTGTTCAAGGCAATTTTTGCCGTACTTTTGGTGAAATTGATTTTTTCGAATACTTACGGTGAGGCAACGAAGGTGCTGGAGATTTATGCAGGCTTTGGAAGTGTGCTCGGACATAATTTCCCTTGTTATCTGCAGTTTAAGGGAGGCAAGGGTATCGCCTGTACATCGGGTATGATCCTTGCGGTCTGCCCGGCAGCAGCACCGATCTGTCTGCTTTTGTTTATCCTTGCAGTGGCAATTACAAGATATGTATCACTTGGATCCATTCTTGTTGTGATCAGTTATCTGATCCAGGTGATTGTGTTCGGACAGCTTGGCTATCTGAAAATGGAAGGGGCAACATTGATCGAGTTCTATGTGATCAGTGCCTGCTTTACCGTGATGGCATTGTGGAGACACAGACAGAATATCGTGCGTCTCCTGAACGGAACAGAGAATAAATTCGGAATGAAAAAGGAGAAATAAGATGGCAAAGGTTACAGTGATAGGCGCAGGAAGCTGGGGAATTGCGCTTGCCAAATTATTACATACGAACGGACACAAGGTGACCGTATGGTCGATCGTGGAGTCTGAGATAGCGATGCTTCGCGAAAAGCATGAACATGTAGATAAACTGCCGGGAGTAAAATTACCGGAAGACATGGAATTTACAACGGATCTTGGTGCATCCATTCAGGGGCGTGAGGTATTGGTGCTTGCAGTTCCATCTGTATTCACAAGAAGTACGGCCAAAAGCATGGCGCCTTTCGTGACAGACGGACAGATGATCGTCTGCGTTGCAAAGGGAATTGAAGAAGATACACTGATGACGATTTCGGATGTGGTGGAACAGGAAATCCCACAGGCAGATGTCGCCGTTATGTGTGGTCCTTCCCATGCGGAGGAGGTTGGTATCGGACTTCCGACAACGGTTGTTGCAGGCGCGAGAAGCAAGGCATCCGCTGAACGGATTCAGGATCTGTTTATGAATGAGGTGTTCCGTGTATATACAAGTCCGGATATGCTTGGCATGGAGCTTGGCGGATCTTTAAAGAACGTGATCGCTTTAGCAGCTGGTATGGCGGACGGACTCGGTTACGGAGATAATACGAAGGCGGCTTTGATCACGCGAGGAATCGCGGAGATTGCAAGACTTGCGGTAGCGATGGGCGCAAAGCTTGAGACCTTGTGCGGTCTTACCGGTATCGGTGATCTGATCGTAACCTGTGAGAGCAAGCACAGTCGTAATCGTAAGGCGGGTATGCTGATCGGTCAGGGATATACGATGCAGCAGGCGATGGATGAAGTCAAGATGGTTGTCGAGGGCGTATATTCTGCTAAGGCAGCACTTGCTTTGGCGAAGAAGTATGATACGGAACTTCCAATCATTGAGGAAGTCAATAAAGTGCTTTTTGCTGATAAGCCGGCCAAGGAAGCGGTCAAGGATCTGATGATCCGTGAGAAACGCCCGGAACACACACAGTTAGAATGGGAGTCATAACAGATGGAGAAGATCAGAATCAAATATTTTACGGATAAAATAGAAAAGCTGGATTATATCGAGGGTAAATCCGACTGGATCGATGTGCGCGCTTCGGAGGAGGTCACACTCCATGCAGGAGATTTTGCTTTGATCCCGCTTGGTATTGCGATGGAACTGCCGAAGGGATATGAGGCGCATCTTGTTCCGAGAAGTTCTACCTTTAAGACATGGGGACTGATCCAGACGAACAGTATTGGAATCGTGGATAACACTTATTGTGGTGATAATGATATGTGGCGGATGCCGGTCTATGCAACAAGAGACACTGTGATCCATGTGAATGACCGCGTAGCACAGTTCCGCATTATGGAGAATCAGCCGAAAATTCAGTTCGAGGAAGTTGAACATCTTGACAATTCGGACCGTGGCGGATTCGGAAGCACCGGAAAGGCGTAATTTTTATATTGATTCACACAACACCGACTTGCAGTACGCAGGCCGGTGTTTTATAATATTAACATATAGGAACAGCATCGGTCGTGTACGTTTTCTAATCTACCGGTGTTCGATGACAGGAGGTATTTACTATGGAAAATCGTATGGTGAAATTTTATTCAAAAGAAAGCAATCTGCTTGCAATGCATGCCATCCCGGGACACTTTGCAACCAGTCATTCTCATATCAATTATTATGTGGATGTAACGAGTTTGAAGACACGTGCAGGAGAGGCAAAGGAGGCTGCCAAGGTTTTGTATTCCCACATGCACCGTGCTGAGTATGTCGATACGATCGTCTGCATGGATGGAACAGAAGTGGTAGGCGCATTTTTAAGTCAGGAAATCGAGAATGGCGGTGTATTATCTACGAACCGTCACGAGACAATTTATGTAGTTACACCGGAGTTTAACAGCAATAACCAGATGCTTTTCCGTGATAATAATAAGGGGGCAATCGCCGGAAAACACGTGGTACTTCTCCTTGCTACGACAACAACCGGTGAGACGATCCGCAGAAGTCTTGAGTGTATCCGCTACTATGGAGGAACGGTTGAGGGAGTTGCTTCATTGTTCAGCACGGTAAAATTTGTCGATGGTGTTGAGGTGGAAGCACTTTTTGACCAGGAAGACATTACCGGATACGAGGCATATAATGCGCAGGACTGCCCATTCTGCAAGAAGGGACAGAAGATTGAAGCGATGGTGAATGGATTTGGATACTCGAAACTGTAGTCATTTTAACCAAAGTCCGGAGTGAATCACAGGGGATTCGTCAAAGTGACAAGAAGTGGTAAAAAATCTTTGGCGGTTTGACGGTGGTCTTTTGGGGCAACCTTATGTATTATACTAATTGTAAGAAGTCCTTAGGGACACAAAGAGGAAAATTACTTAGGAGGTTTTTCAAATGGCAAGTTTATCATTAAAGAATGTATGTAAAGTATATCCTAACGGATTTGAGGCTGTTAAGGATTTTAACCTGGATGTAGAAGACAAGGAGTTCATCATCTTCGTAGGACCATCCGGATGTGGAAAGTCTACAACACTTCGTATGATCGCAGGTCTTGAGGAGATTTCTTCCGGAGAACTGATCATCGACGGCAAGGTTGTAAACGATGTTGAGCCTAAGGACAGAGATATCGCAATGGTATTCCAGAACTATGCTCTGTACCCACACATGACAGTATTTGACAATATGGCATTCGGTCTTAAGTTAAGAAAAGTACCAAAGGATGAGATTAAGGCAAAAGTTGAGGAAGCTGCAAGAATCCTTGACCTTGAGAAGTTACTTGATCGTAAGCCAAAGGCTCTCTCCGGTGGACAGAGACAGCGTGTTGCCATGGGTCGTGCAATCGTTCGTAATCCTAAGGTATTCCTTATGGATGAGCCTTTATCAAACCTGGATGCAAAGCTTCGTGTACAGATGAGATCTGAGATCGCTTCTTTACATAACAGATTAGGTGCTACAATCATTTATGTAACACATGATCAGACAGAGGCTATGACACTTGGAACAAGAATCGTTGTATTAAAAGATGGTGTTATCATGCAGGTTGATAGCCCACAGAAATTATACAATGAGCCTAACAACTTATTCGTAGCAGGATTCATCGGATCTCCACAGATGAACTTCGTAGATGCAGACGTTGTTGTTAACGGTGATGTTGCAACTCTTAAGTTTGCTGATTATGCAATCGATCTTCCAGCTGAGAAGTCTAAGAAGCTTATCGATGGCGGTTACAACGGAAAGAAAGTTGTATTCGGTATCAGACCTGAGGATATCTCTGATGATGCTGAGATGCTTGCTAAGTATCCGGGAAGCATCGTTGAGTCTGATGTAACAGGTTACGAGTTACTTGGTGCTGAAGTATTACTGTACTACACAGTTGCCGGAGCTAACATGACAGCTAAGGTTGCTTCTGATACACCTGCTCGTTACGGTGATCATATTAAGCTTGCCTTTGATCCACATAAGATTCATGTATTCGATAAGGAAACAGAATTGACAATTACCAACTAGTTCGTTAAAATTATATAGTTGTAAATGATGAAACCGGGTGTGAGGATTTACACCCGGTTTTCTAATCGGAGGAAAATCCATGCTGTCAAATCAGAAATTACAGAATTCATTAAATGAGATCCAAGAGATCTGCCGTATGGAGACGGCACTTTTTGGAGCAAAAGGCAAACTGGTCGCCCACACGCAGGAGATTGAAGTGTCTCCGACATTGGAGCAGGTTGTGACGGAATTTGAGGAATCACTTGCAGAGCGTCAGACCTATCAGGATCTTCATCTCTACAAGATCATGGTAGAGGGGGAGATGGAGTATGTGCTCGTCTGCCAGGTGCCGGATGAGACGTATGCGGTCTATGCACAGATGGCAGTCTGTCAGATCCGAAATCTTGTGATGAGTTTTGCGGAACAGTTTGACCGCAATAATTTTATACAGAATATTTTACTTGGGAATATGCTTATTGTAGACATCTACGGTAAGGCGAAGAAGCATCATATTCTCGCGGCACCGAGGGTGGCTTTTGTCATTGATACCGGTAATAAGAACAATGATGTTGCAATGGAACTGGTTAAGAATCTGTCCAATATTCGTGCGGGAGATTTTGTGACCAGTGTGGATCAGCACAGTGTGGTACTGATCAAGGATGTGTCCCACGTTGAGGAAGCGGATATGGAGGAAGTGCTTCGCGGTATTGCAGACAGCCTGGTGGACAACCTTCATATGGAGGCGATGATCAAGGTACGTGTTGGATACGGCAACGTTGTCATGCAGCTTCCGGAGATCGCGGAGTCCTATCAGGAAGCCAAGATGGCGCTTGAGGTGGGAAGAGTATTCTATGCGGAATACGATACGATTTCATATGGAAAATTAGGAATCGGAAGACTGATCTACCAGCTTCCGATGAGTTTATGTAATATGTTCATCAAAGAGGTATTCGGAGAGAGAATTCCGGAGATCTTAGATGATGAGGAAGCAATGTCGACCATCAACAAATTTTTCGAGAACAATCTGAATATTTCAGAGACAGCAAGACAGCTGTATGTTCACAGAAATACACTGGTCTACCGCTTAGAGAGAATACAAAAGGCAATCGGTCTGGATATCCGGACGTTTGACGATGCGATGACGTTTCGGATTGCGGTCATGGTCATCGCACATGTCAAGGACCAGAGTCGAACAGAGTAAGGAGTGCAAAATATGTCAGGATATGATGCAAGCAGCATAGCAGTATTAGAGGGACTGGAAGCAGTAAGAAAACGTCCGGGAATGTACATCGGAAGTGTTACTACGAAGGGACTGAATCATTTAATTTACGAGATTGTTGACAACTCTGTTGACGAGCATCTGGCAGGCGTGTGTGATACGATTTGGGTGACTCTGGAAGCGGACGGATCCTGTACCGTAGAGGATAATGGACGAGGCATTCCGGTAGGCATGCATGCCAAAGGCGTGTCTGCCGCACGTGTCGTTTTCTCCACGCTGCATGCCGGTGGTAAATTTGATAACAATGCGTATAAGACGAGCGGAGGTCTGCATGGAGTTGGTTCTTCGGTCGTGAATGCGCTGTCTACTTATATGGATGTACAGATCAGCAGAGAGGGCTACATCCATCATGATCGTTACGAGCGAGGTGTCCCGGTTCTTCCTTTGGAGAACGGACTTCTTCCGAAGATCGGTAAGACGAAGAAGACCGGAACGAAGATCAATTTCCTTCCGGATCCGGAGATCTTCGAGAAGACACGTTTCAAGGAAGATGATGTCAAAAGCCGTATGCATGAGACTGCTTATCTGAATCCGGCGCTTACGATCATCTATGAGGATCGCAGAAAGCCGGAGGTGGAGCATATTGAGTTTCATGAGCCGGATGGCATTGTTGGCTTTGTCAAGGATCTCAACAACAATCTTGAGGTACTTCATGATGTCATCTATTTTAAGGGTGAGAGCGAAGGCATCGAGGTTGAGGCTGCGTTCCAGTATACCAGTGAATTTCATGAGAATATCCTGGGATTTTGTAACAATATCTACAACTCGGAAGGTGGTGCACACCTGACCGGATTCAAGACGGCGTTCACAACGATCATCAATGCGTACGCGCGTGAACTTGGTATCTTAAAGGAGAAGGATGCCAATTTCAATGGCGCGGATGTGCGTAACGGTATGACCGCCGTTATCTCAATCAAGCATCCGGATCCTCGATTTGAGGGACAGACGAAGACGAAGCTCGATAATCAGGACGCGAACCGGGCGACTGCCAAGGTGACAAATGACGAAGTTCCGTTGTATTTTGATAAGAATCTAGAGACGTTAAAGACAGTAATAGGCTGCGCGGAGAAGGCAGCCAAAATCCGTAAGGCGGAGGAGAAGGCAAGAACCAACCTGCTCACCAAGCAGAAATTCTCTTTTGATTCCAACGGAAAGCTCTCCAACTGTGAGAGCCGCGACGCATCCAAGTGTGAGATCTTCATCGTCGAGGGAGATTCCGCCGGAGGCTCTGCGAAGATGGCGCGTAACCGAATGTATCAGGCTATCATGCCGATCCGAGGTAAAATTTTAAATGTAGAGAAAGCCAGTATCGACAAGGTTCTTGCCAATGCAGAGATTAAGACGATGATTAACGCGTTCGGATGCGGCTTTTCGGAAGGATATGGAAACGATTTTGATATTACAAAGCTTCGTTACGACAAGATCATCATTATGGCGGATGCCGATGTCGATGGAGCGCATATTTCAACGCTCCTTCTGACGCTTTTCTATCGCTTTATGCCGGAACTGATCTTCGAGGGACACGTCTATGTGGCGATGCCGCCTCTGTACAAGGTGATTCCGTCGAAGGGCAAGGAAGAATATCTGTACGATGATGCAGCACTTGAAAAATATCGCAGAACCCATACGGGAAGCTTTACATTGCAGCGCTACAAAGGACTCGGAGAGATGGATGCCGATCAGCTTTGGGAGACGACATTAAATCCTGAGACACGTATGATGCGCCGCATCGAGATTGAAGATGGTCGTATGGCATCTGACGTAACTGCGATGCTGATGGGGACGGATGTGCCGCCACGTAAGGCCTTCATTTACGAGCATGCCAACGATGCTCAGCTTGATATATAAGATTGCAGGAAACTTCTCAGTTTTTATGTATAGAGATTTTACTTTCGATGCATCCATCCCGACACGATCCTGGATTGCACACGATTTGAGGCAGAATTGCTGAATTTGTCAGCAATACCCGTTTCACTTAAATTTTGTGTACGACAACGTTTGAACGATTCCTGGTCGGTGTCCGCCGGACACAAATGCTACGGACGCATTTGATGTCTCGGCGAACAACCGACTAAGGAATTGTCCAAACTTTGGCGGACATAAATCATAGAAAAAGTGAAACGGATAATGCGACAAATTCGTAATTCTGAATCACTAGTGTGCAAGGCAGAATCGTGCCGGATGGATGTTGAAAATAAAAATATAATTATAAAACCTGAGAAGTTTACAAAATAGTAGATAAAGAGAGGAACTGATTATGGAACAGAGTATCATCCAGACCGAATATTCGGAGTTGATGCAGAAATCCTATATCGATTATGCGATGTCTGTCATTATCGCAAGAGCACTGCCGGATGTGCGTGACGGACTCAAACCGGTACAAAGAAGAACGCTTTATGATATGTATGAGCTTGGAATCCGCTACGATAAGCCGTTTCGTAAGAGCGCACGTATCGTCGGTGATACCATGGGTAAATATCATCCGCATGGTGATTCATCGATCTATGATGCTTTGGTCGTTATGGCACAGGACTTCAAGAAGGGACTGCCTCTCGTTGATGGGCACGGTAATTTTGGATCCATCGAGGGTGACGGCGCCGCTGCGATGCGATATACGGAGGCGCGTCTGCAGAAGGTAACGCAGGAAGCGTATCTGGCGGACCTGGACAAAGATGTCGTTGATTTTATGCCGAACTTTGATGAGACGGAGAAGGAGCCGGTCGTGCTTCCGGTCAAGGTGCCGAATCTTCTGATCAACGGTGCGGAAGGTATCGCGGTCGGTATGGCAACGTCGATTCCGCCACATAATTTCGGTGAGGTTGTGGACGGCGTCATTGCATATATGAAGAATCCGGATATCAATACGGCTGAGATGATGGAATACATCAAGGGACCGGATTTCCCGACCGGTGGAATTATCGCCAATAAGGATGATCTTCCTGCCATCTATGAGAGTGGTGTCGGCAAGATCAAGGTACGAGGCAAGGTGGAGGTGGAGCAGGTCAAAGGCGGTAAGCAGCGTCTTGTGATCACAGAGATTCCTTACACGATGATCGGAGCCAATATCGGTAAATTTTTAAATGATGTCGGAAATCTTGTTGAGACGAAGGCAACTTCGGATATTGTGGATATCACGAATCAGTCATCAAAAGAGGGAATCCGCATTGTTTTAGACCTGAAAAAAGGCGCAGATGTCGAAGCGCTTAAGAATCTGTTATATAAAAAGACAAAGCTTGAGGACACCTTCGGCGTTAATATGCTTGCAGTAGCAGACGGCAGACCGGAGACGATGGGAATCGTGCCGATCATCCGTCATCATGTGCAGTTCCAGTATGAGATCGCAACGCGTAAATATAAGACGCTTCTTGCGAAGGAACTTGACAGGAAAGAGATTCAGGAAGGCTTAATTAAGGCTTGCAATGTCATCGACCTCATTATTGAGATCCTGCGAGGAAGCCGTAATATCAAGGATGCCAAGGCGTGTCTGACCGATGGTGTGACAGACAATATCACATTCAAGAACCCTGCATCCGAGATTATGGCGCAGCAGCTGCATTTTACGGATCGACAGGCGCAGGCAATCCTTGATATGCGTCTGTACAAGCTGATCGGATTAGAGATCGAAGCACTCATGAAGGAGCACGATGAGACACTTCTCAATATTGGAAAATACGAGGATATCTTAGAGCATCGTTCCTCTATGGCGAAGGTGATCATCAAGGAACTGCAGAATTTTAAGAAGCAGTACGGAAGAGAACGCCGCACAGAGATTGACAATCTAAAGGAAGCAGTCGTTGTCGAGAAGAAGATCGAGGAGCAGGATGTTGTATTCCTGATGGATCGATTCGGATACGCCAAGACCGTGGATACGTCGGTCTATGAGCGGAATAAAGAGACCGCGGATGCGGAGAACCGTTATATCTTTACGTGCAAGAACACTGATAAAATCTGCATTTTTACCGATAAGGGACAGATGCATCTGCTGAAGGTACTTGATCTGCCGTACGGAAAGTTCCGTGATAAGGGAACACCGATTGACAATGTATGTAATTATGACAGCAAGGAAGAGAATTTTGTCTATATCGCAAGCTTAGAACAGGTAAGTTCACACCGGCTTGTGTTTGGAACCGCCCAGTCGATGCTTAAGGTTGTGGATGGCGCAGAGTTTGTGGTTGCCAAGAAGACGACTGCAGCAACGAAGCTCGCGGATGGAGACGAAGTGCTGATCGTTCGTGCGCTTGAGGGCGACGAGACACTTGTGATGTGCTCACACAAGGATATGTTCCTTCGTATTGACTGTGAACAGATTCCACAGAAGAAAAAATCCGCAGTTGGTGTGCGTGGCATGAAGCTGGCGGCCGGTGATACGTTAAAGAACATCTATGTATTGCATGAGGGCGAAAATGCAGATGTTGAGGTCAAAGGTAAGATGATCGCCTTGAACCGTCTGCACATCGGAAACCGTGATACGAAAGGGGTACGAAAGTAACAATGATGACGTATGAGCAGGCATGTGACTTCGCGAAAAATGCGGCCAAAAGCGGCAGTATCTTAGGACTTGACAGTATCCGCAGACTGATGGAGAAACTGTCGGATGTACAGGAACGCTTGCCGATCATTCATATTGCCGGAACGAACGGCAAGGGATCGGTCGGAGCGTATCTTGCGTCGATCCTTCGCGAGTCTGGCCTTCACGTAGCTCGTTATACGTCTCCGGCGGTCTTTACACCGCTTGAGGTCTTTACGTATGACGGCGAAAATATTACGGAAACAGAATATGGGGGTGTGATGTCACAGGTCAAAGATGCCTGTGACATTATGGTATCTGAAGGCAGGGAGTGCCCGACGATTTTTGAGATTGAGACAGCGGTGGCTTTCCTCTGGTTCTATGAGAAAAAGCCGGATGTGGTGCTTCTTGAGACGGGTATGGGAGGAGAACTGGATGCGACGAATCTGATCACGCATCCCCTGGCGAGTGTGATCACAAGCATCAGCATGGATCACATGCAGTTTCTCGGCGATACGATCGAAGCGATCGCACGCGCCAAGGCAGGCATTATCAAAGAAGGCTGCCCCGTGTATTGTGCTCCGCAGAGTGATGCGGTACGAACTGTCTTACAGGAAGTGGCAAAGGAACGGAACGCGCCGATCCTTTTTACCGATCTTACCGGGGATCAGATTACGGAAGAGAAGCCGGGCAGGATGGCTTTTGACCATAAGCTTTCAACCGGGGAACGAATTTCACTTACAACCGTGATGGCAGGAACGTATCAGGTGAAAAATGCAGCACTCGCTGCAGAGGTTGCTTTTGCGATGCTTGGCAGGCAGATGAACGGTACGTTTGCTTTAAAGGAAACACAAAGAATAGTGCAGCAATCAACAGAAGATGTATGTGAAATTATAAAGCGAGGGATCTTTCAGACGCGCTGGCCGGGAAGATTTGAGGTGGTGAGCGAGAATCCGCTTTTGATCATTGATGGTGCACACAATGAGGATGCGGCAGTGCAGCTTGCGGAAACGGTCGAAAACTGTTTTACAAATATGCGCTTAACTTATATAATAGGGGTATTGGCGGACAAGGAGCATGAGAAGATGCTTGAGATCATGCTGCCGTATGCGAAGAGAGTCTACACGGTTACCCCGGACAATGCGCGTGCACTTGATGCGAAGTCTCTTGCGCAAGAAGCCGCAAAGTATTGTACAGATGTGCAGGATGTCGGTTCTGTGGAGCAGGCTCTTGTGCTTGCGTTAAAAGATAAGGATCCGGTACTTGCATTTGGGTCATTGTCTTATTTAGGGGATTTAAAGAGAGCGTTTTATCAATACAAAGAGAGTTAGAAAGCAGGAAATCATGGATCAGGAAAAAATCAAAGAGGGTGTAAAGCTGATACTCGAAGGCGTGGGGGAGGATGTCACAAGAGAGGGACTCCTTGAGACCCCGGACCGTATCGCAAGAATGTATGAGGAGTTGTTTGCGGGACTTACGGCGGATGCGTCAGAGCATCTGGCTAAAACCTTTCAGGTAGACAATAATGAGATGGTGATCGAGAAAGATATCACATTTTATTCGATGTGTGAGCACCATCTGCTTCCGTTTTACGGCAAGGCGCATGTGGCATATGTTCCGGATGGCAAGGTTGTCGGAATCAGCAAGCTTGCGCGCACGGTGGAAGTGTTTGCAAGACGTCCGCAGATCCAGGAACGCATGACCGGGCAGATCGCAGATGCATTGATGCAGTGCCTGAATCCGAAGGGAGCGATCGTTCTCATCGAGGCGGAGCATATGTGTATGACGATGCGCGGCATCAAGAAGCCGGGCAGCAAGACGGTAACTTATGCAGCGCGCGGCGTGTTCGAAGAGAATAAAGAATTGTGTGACCGTTTTTTTCAGTTAGCCAGATAAGGAAAGAATAGTTATGAGAATTGGAAATCATGAGTTTGACATCAAAAACGATACTTATATCATGGGAATTTTAAATGTGACACCGGATTCTTTTTCGGACGGTGGCAGGTTTAATCAGCTGGACGCAGCGCTTGCGCATACGAAGCAGATGATCGAAGAGGGTGCAACGATCATTGATGTCGGTGGAGAGTCGACGCGCCCGGGATATACGAAGATTTCGGATGAGGAGGAGATCGGACGTGTGGTTCCGGTGATCCGTGCGATCAAGGAACAGTTTGACATTCCGGTATCGATCGATACTTATAAGAGCGCGGTAGCGGAGGCTGCGATCGAGGCTGGCGCGGATCTGGTCAACGATATCTGGGGACTGAAATATGATCCGAAGATGGCGGATGTGATCGCGCGTCACGACGTGACATGCTGCCTGATGCACAATCGTGACAATATGGATTACAATGATTTTATGGAAGATATGTTGAATGATCTGCGGGAGACGATCGCGATTGCGAAGAAAGCCGGGATTGCGGATGATAAGATCATGCTGGATCCGGGCGTTGGCTTTGCAAAGTCCTATGAGAATAATCTGGTGGCAATCCGTGAGGTAGGAAGACTGCATGAACTGGGCTATCCGATTCTTCTTGGAACATCAAGAAAATCCGTAGTCGGTCTGACACTTGATACCACAAAGGATGAGCGTGTGGAGGGCACGATGGTGACGACGGTTTACGGTGTGCAGCAGCACTGCGCATTTGTGCGCGTTCATGACGTAAAAGAAAATATGAGAGCAATCCGGATGACGTATGCGATTATGCGTGGCTTTCGGAAGAATGGATAATGATGGATTATATTAAGGTTACAGGATTAAAAGTATATGCATACCACGGAGTGCTTCCGGAGGAACAGAAGAATGGGCAGGATTTCTATATCAATGCCCGTCTTTTCTATTTTATGAGAAAACCGGGACAAAGCGATGCACTTTCGGACGCGCTCAATTATGCCGAGGTGTGTGAATTTATCGGAAAAACTTTTACGGAGAAACGCTTTGACCTGATTGAGGCTGCGGCTGAGTATCTGTGCAGAAAGCTTCTGCTGGAATTCCCGGTTCTTGCGGAAATTGAACTTGAACTCAGGAAGCCGCATGCGCCGATCCCGATGGAGTTTGCGGATGTGTCGGTCAATATGAGACGCGGATGGCATAAGGCGTATGTCGCTGTGGGATCCAATATGGGAGACTCTAGACAACTGATCGAAGATGGAGTTGCCAAGCTGAGAAATCTTGAGATAATTCGTAATTTTAAGGAGTCGAAGCTTCTTGTCACGAAGCCTTACGGACCGGTGGAGCAGGATGATTTCTTAAACGGATGCGTTTCTTTTGAGACGCTTCTTGATCCGGAGGAACTTCTTGCAGTACTGCATAAGATTGAGGCGGAAGCGAACCGGGAACGAAAGATTCACTGGGGACCACGGACACTTGACCTTGACATTATCTTTTACGACAAGCTGGTTTATGAGAGTAAGGATCTGGTGATTCCGCATGTGGATATGCAAAACCGGCAGTTTGTGCTTGTGCCGCTTATGGAGCTTGCACCAAACTATCGCCATCCACTTCTTGGACTTACGGTGGCGCAGATGTCAGAGAAACTGAAGACAGAGGAAGAAAAATAGATGAAAGCAATATTATTTGACCTCGATGGAACACTTATTGATTCGTCGGAAGGTATTACAAAGTCGACACAGTATGCGCTCGCGCATTATGGAATCATAGAGAATGATCTGTCGAAATTTTATAAATTTATCGGACCGCCGCTTGTGGTCAGTTTTAAGAAATATTATGATTTCTCGGAAGAACAGGCGGTTGAAGCGGTTGCCGTATACAGAGAGCGGTACAACAAGATCGGACTGTTTGAATGCAGTCTGTATCCTGGTGTGCGGGAGTGCATCGAAAAATTAAAGGCGCAGGGGTATCTGATCGGTATGGCTTCCTCGAAGCCGGAAGTATCGTGCCGCAGAATATTAGAGCATTTCGGTATTCTGGAATTGTTTGACGATGTGGTCGGTGCGACTTTTGACGGACGGATCGACACGAAGGAAGAGGTCTTAAATGAAGTGATGCGTCGCTGGAGCGATGTGCCGAAAGATGAGATGTGTCTGATCGGCGATACGATGTTTGATGTGGAGGGCGCGAATAAAGTCGGCGTGCGAAGCGTTGCGGTCACATTCGGTTTCGGTGATGTGGAGCAGATGATAAAGGCCGGTGCGGTGGCAGTATGTGATGATATGACAAAGCTACCGGAAATTGTAGAGCAGTTGTAGATAGGAATGCGGTACATTTCGGATGTACCGCATTCCTATCTACGGATTGAAAAATGATTTCAGAAGAGAGGAAATTGATATGAACAAGAAAAATCCGGCAGTTCAAATCTGGTATGTTGCCTATCCGTTTTTATTTTACTATGCGGTATCGGTCATCGTGATGTCGCTTTGTACGATCATTCTTGGAGATGATACGTCACATTTTGTTGCGCGCCAGCTTTTTACGACGGTTGTGACCATTCCGTTTATGATGCCTTTTTATAAGCAGGATCGTGCGCTTCTCGGGCGGGAAGGCGTTTGCGATTGGTTTGCCAAGGATCGCGTGTGCCATGCACTGTCAGCGATCGTGATCGTGGCATGCGTGAGTATCGCGCTGAATAATCTGATCTCTATGACTCCGCTTGTGGACGTATCTGCAGGGTATCAGGAAGCAAATGCGAACTTTTACGGAAGTACGCTCGTGTTGGAACTGATCAGTTCTGCGTTTATGACACCGATTTTGGAGGAACTGGTATTCCGTGGCATTTTATTTACAAGATTAAAAAGCATGTTGCCAAAGATTCCGGCAATCGTTGTATCAGCACTGATATTTGCAATCGTGCATTTTAATATGGTGCAGTTTATCTATGCATTTCTGCTCGGAATCGTGCTCGCACTGCTTATGGATCTGGCGGATCATGTCTATCCGGCAATCATCGGACATGTTACGGCAAATCTGATCGCTGTCCTTCGCACAGAGACCGGAATTTTGACCGCTACCATGGACAAAAGCATTTTTGCATGGATTGTTTCGATTGTATTATTGCTTATCGGACTGGCGTTACTTGTTATCATGGTGCGAAAAGCGTATGATAAGGACAGGATTACGAACTGATCCGGCGGATATAATAAGAGAGTGAGTAAACAAAAGGACGAAAAATCAGATGAAGACGATTGACAACGATATTAAGGCAGGCGAATTCAAGCAGGCGTATCTGTTGTACGGTGAGGAGCAGTACTTGATCCGCCAGTATCGTGATAAATTGAAAAAAGCGATGGTTGCAGAGGATGACACGATGAATTTCTCTGCTTTTGAAGGTGCGGATATTAACCAGAAGGAAATCATCGATCTGGCAGAGACGCTGCCTTTCTTTGCAGACCGCAGAGTGATCCTGATCGAGGACAGCGGGCTTTTTAAGAAGAGCGCAGAAGAACTTGCCGACTATATGGCTTCGGTTCCGGAGACCACATACTTTATCTTTGTTGAGAAGGAAGTGGACAAGAAGACGAAGATGTATAAGGCGGTCAATAAGATCGGAAATGCGGTCGAGTTCGGACGACAGACGGACGAGACGCTGATGCGCTGGGTGAACGGACGTATCCGCAGGAACGGAAAAAATATTACAGGAGATGCCTATGCGCTTTTTATCCGAAAGACAGGAAATGATATGGAGAATATTGACCGGGAACTGGAGAAGCTTCTCTGCTACACGCTGGAGAAAGAATTCATCGACGTAAATGATGTTGAGGCGATCACAACGGAGCAGACAGAGAACAAAATTTTTGACATGGTGGATGCGGTGGCTGCTCATCAGCAGAAAAAGGCGCTTGATCTCTATTATGATCTGCTGGCGCTCAAGGAGGCGCCGATGCGCATCCTCTATCTGATCACGAACCAGTTTCAGCGTCTGATGGTCGTGAAGGCGATGACAAATCAGGGATTTTCCAACCGTGATATTGCGCCGAAAGCGGGATGTCCGGAGTGGGCGGTCAAGAAGTATCAGGCGCAGTGCCGTGCGTTTAGCATGGAGCAGTTGAAGAAAGCGATCGCTGACGGTGTGGAGTACGAGACGGCGGTCAAAACAGGGCGCATGAATGACCAGATGGCGGTGGAACTGTTTATTGTGACATACAGTAAGCAGGAGGAGAGATAAACAGAGAAAATGCTGGAGTGGTTATATGAATGATCAGTGGAATATTATTATATGTGATGACGATACGGTTTTCATTGAATTGCTGAAAAATCATATTGAGCGGGAAGCAGATAAGATAGGAGTGGTGTGTGAAATTGTATCCTACTCGGATGGAAATCTGTTATTGAAACAAAAAGCAATGAAGGGTGATTTGTATTTTATCGATATTGAGATGCCGGAATTATCAGGAATGGATCTTGCTGCATGGATTAAGGCACAAACACGGGAGGCGGAGATTATATTTGTAAGTAATCATGCAGAAGCAGTATTTGAATCTATTCGTTATGAACCGTTTCGTTTTATTCGAAAAGCGCATTTAAAAGATGAGTTGCCGGAGGCTTTATGTGAATTGGTGAAAAAGAGGAAAAAGTATCAGGATACCATTGTTTTGTATACGCAGAAGCAACAAGTTTGTGTGGCTAAATCAAAAATTGTTTATGTAGAAAGTCAGGCTCATTATTTATTTTTTCATGTAATAAATGCGAAGGCGCAAGAGTCGCTCATTCGGTGTCGTGGAAAAATTTCGGATTATGAGCCATTTCTTATGCCTCCGGACTTTATGTCGCCAGGAAAAAGTTTTCTTTTAAATTGTGCGTATATTGAAGCTTTTTCGCTTAAGGAAATTGTCATGAAAACGGATCGTCATATCTCTGTCAGTAGAGATCGCAAAGAACAGGTAAAACAGTTGTATATGCAATATATGAGGAGCAGAATACGTGGAATGGATTAGTGTCATTATAGAGATACTGGCTTGTGTGATTAGTTTTATAATTTGTGCGGCTGTTGTTAATGTACAGTTTCAGAAGAGAGAGGTGTTGACATGGAAGTCGTGTTTTTTATGGGGGATATTGTATGTTGGCATCACTTATTTTGAAATTGGCTCAAATATTATAGCTTCTGTTTTGGGAATGCTTTTATGTCTGCTTTTTGCGCAGATTTATTTCGAGGGATCATTTATACGCAAAATGGTCAGTATATTGTTAGTTAATGTGTCTACTATGATGATTGGTCTAGTATGTATACAGATGGTTTCTGCAATTAGTGGAGTTCCCATTGAAATACTTACACAATATGGAACGCCATTGAGGACAATCGAGGTATGCATTGTAAAGACAATTTGTATTTGGATTACTTATATTGCGCTAGGAATATTACACAAGAAAGAAGTTTGGAAAGGGGAAGAACTGATTATTGGATTGGTATTTTCAATCAGTTTCTTTTTTGTTGCATTGTTCTTTATGGTTTCTCTGACGGAAATAGCGTTGGCACCTGTAATGCAGGTGTCTTTTATGTGTGTAATTCTGATATTGGCAGGCATTAATGTGTTGACACTTTTTCTATTACGGCGTTTACATCTGCGTAATAGAGAAGTATTGGAATATGGTATTTTGCAGACAAAGCTGGAAGAACAAGAGCGGTTTATAAAGATGACCGAGGAGAATAACCGAAAATTACGAAAATTTCGTCATGATATGAGACGCTATTTCACAAATTATCTACAACTTTTAGAGGATGGACAAATCGAATTTGTAAAAGAAGATATGCAAAAAACATTTGATACAACTTTATCTGTGAAAAATGTTGTATATACATCCAATTCACTATTGAACGTTGTAATCAATGAGAAAAAGAATATTTGCGAGATAAATAAAATCCCGTTTACTATTCAGGTACAACTTCCACAAGACATTGATTCAATGGAATTGGCAATTTGTCTTTCAAATGTGTTGGATAATGCAGTAGAGGCGGAGCAAAAGGAATGTAGGAAAGGGATGACATTATATATGGACGTGGTGGATGACATGTTGAATTTACTTGTGGAGAATAAAATCAGTCATTCTGTTATAGAAAAGAATCCTATGCTAAGGACCTCAAAGAAAAATCATGAGGAACATGGAGTTGGTATGCAGATTATACGGGAAATTGTAGAACAGTTTCATGGATTTTTTATTATGCAGGAAGAACAAGATAAAATGATAGTGCATATCATAATTCCGGTTGCAAATCTTGCCACTAATCGGTAAATCTTGCCAAATAATTGAAAAAAGAGTGGGAATCAGCTATCTTCGAGAAAAAGGATGTGATTATGTGTCTGAAATATCTGAGAAGATAGCTGATTTTTTTGTCGAAAAAGAGGTTATTAGTGAAGAAGATTATAAGATATATAGATATGGAGCAGATGTTTTTCTCGAAAATTATTTCATGACTTTTATCCTGATATTTATTGGGGAAGTGATTGGAAAAGGTATATGTACAATTACATATATAATCACCTTTGTAAGCGTTAGGAGATATTCAGGTGGATATCATGCTTCAACTAAAGCGGGATGTCATATGGTGACGTTAGGAAATTGGATGATAGTTATGTTGTTTGTGTCGTTACAACAAAAATATCATGTAATAGAATGGTGGACTGCCTGTATAATCTGTTTTTTAGTCTATGAAATTATGTATTTATTGGTTCCAGTAGAAAATGTGAAGAAAAAACTATTGAGAAGTATTCGAATAAAAAATAGAAAAAGATCGCTTATTTTGTGCCAAGTAATGATTGTATTTTTGTTAATGTTTTGGTTCAAACTACCACAGGTTTCATTTGCTATGTTGGTATCTTTGATAGAAGTAGCGCTACTAATTTTAGTCGGAAAGGAGGACAAATGAGAAAACGAATTTTATGTATCGCTGCTGCTTTTGTAAAAAAAGTAGCGGTTGATGCTGTGTCTGAGACTTCTGATTGGTATACATATCAATCGGAGGAACCGGAGGAAGTTAGAAAATTGTACAGCAAATTAAATGAGAAAAATATTTATATTAAGGAGAGATATTTATGAAAAAAATTGGTCAGAACATATTGGCAATGCTAACCGTTCTAGTAGTTACATTGTCTTTCGTACAAATTACATATGCTGCAAGCTCATCATATAGTTTCACTATGAATTATCGCTTGGCGGATGGAAAAGACAACGGACAGTATCATACTTTAGACAAAGGTAATGTAGATATTGATGGTACTTTGATAGAGACATCTACGGATCAAGGGGCTTTAAAAACTTATAATGATGTATATTATGTTTTGTTTAGGGATTGTTTAGGTCCAGACAAGGAATGTGGAAAAATGGTTTGCAAAAATCTTCAAAATCCGTCAGGAAGAATTGGATTAGCAGACCAAAAATCATCTAAATACTATTTACAAGTGTATAAGGTTGAAGATGACGGACATAACATAGCTGGAAGTGGAACTCTGTATAATGAATAAACTTGTGGAGGACATATCATGTTAATTGATTTCGATCTTATTACAATTATCATTGGAGTTGTATGTTATCTGATCTGGTGTTGGTTTATCCATAAAAAATATCATAAGGAAAAAGTATATTACGTTTATAGTACAATTATGTTTATTTACTTTATGGTATTGATTAAGGTAACATTGTTTCCAATCATGATGATTGATGGTATGCCTTCTAATGTGAAAGGAAATGTCAATCTTATACCATTTGTAAATGGAATTGGACGTACCGATATTTTGAATCTTATTATGACAATTCCTTTTGGAATAGGTATGCCATTTGTATCAAAAATAAATAGTCTGACCAGAAGTGCAATATCCGGAGCTGTATTAGGGGGATGTATTGAGTTGATTCAATATATAGAAACCTTTTTGACCGGTGGATTTACATTGAGGACGATTGACATCAATGATGTTATTTTCAATTGTGCCGGGAGCATTGTAGGCTTTATTATTTTATATGGTGTGGCTAAAATGATCTGCCGTTTGCAATTGGACGATAAGAAGTTAAATGCTTTTTGGTCGTATGCATATCGTATATGCAGAGGCGTGGTTCGTTGAATCACGCCTTTTTGATTCATAGGAAATTACTTCCTATGAATCAAAACGCTCCGCGGGGATGCGCAACTCGCGGAGATGAAGTTTATGCTGAGCATACCGCTCGCGCGCGAAAGTGTGCGACGAGCGCACACTTTATTTTACAACAAAAAACGTTCGGCATGACGGTACCGAACGTTTTATTTATAGGGTGATAAATTTTAAAACAAATTAAGCAACACCGTTAACTAATTTTGCTAAACGGGAAACCTTACGTGCTGCATTGTTCTTGTGGTAAACTCCCTTAGAGCAAGCTGCTTCAATAACGGAAGAAGCGTTCTTAAGAGCAGCATCTGCAGCAGCCTTATCTCCGGCAGCAACAGCAGCTTCTACCTTCTTAATGGATGTCTTAACCTCAGAACGGATTGCTTTATTTCTAGCAGTCTTTGTCTCTGTAACTAAAATTCTCTTCTTAGCAGATTTAATGTTAGCCAATCTGTACACCTCCAAATCAATATTAATCGTTATTGTTTCTATGCGGTGAAACAGACACGGACGCTCCATCGCAAACATACTAGATTATAATATTCCAAGCATCCAAATCTGTCAATACATATTCTGAAAAAAAGTGGGGAAATTATGAATATGGAACAAAACAGTCAAAAATCCATATGATAATAGCACAGATTAGGGCAAAGGGGAGGAACAACATGCGGCTTGAAAGTTATCCGATTCGTACAGATCTGGCACTGGAGTCACAGGAACGTCTGAAGAGGGACCATAGGCAGGTAAAAGGCGTCCGCCTTGAAGAAGAAAAAAAGGATAATGGTGTCGTGATCTCCACCGTATTGATTGATACAGAGAATGCAGCCAAAGCGATGGGACGGCCGAGGGGGACGTATGTGACGATCGAGGCGCCGGAGATGATCGAGGAGGATGCCGGGTATCATCGGGATATTTCTGTAGAATTGGCACAGATATTAAGACAGATGGTTTCACTTCATGAGAAAGAGATCCCGGATGATTTGAACGAAGGCATGGATGTTTCGGTGCTGATCGCGGGACTGGGAAACCGTGAGGTGACGCCGGATGCGTTAGGGCCGAAGGTGGTCGACAATCTGTTTATTACAAGACATATTATAAACGAGTTCGGACATTATGCTTTTTCCGATGCGAAAACGAGCAGGATCAGCGGAATTGTGCCGGGCGTGATGGCACAGACGGGAATGGAGTGCGTGGAGATCCTGCGTGGCATCATCAAAGAGACGGATCCGGATTTCATTATTACGGTGGATGCACTTGCGGCGCGCAATGTAAAAAGGCTCAATCGGACGATCCAGCTTACGGATACCGGGATTACGCCCGGAAGCGGAATCGGTAACCATCGCAATGCGCTCAATAAGGAGAGCCTTGGAATCCCTGTGATTTCACTCGGTGTGCCGACTGTGGTAAATGCGGCAACGATCGTGGCAGATGCGATGAACGATCTCATTGAGGCAGAGGCAAATTCGAATGAGGACTTACAGAAGCTCGATGAACACGAGAGGCAGGAACTGGCGGGAAGGCTGCTTTCTCCGCAACTGAATGGGCTTTTTGTGACACCGAAGAATATTGACGATTCGATCAAAAGCTTAAGTTTTCTGATCTCGGAAGGTCTCAATATTGCATTTTTGGGGAATAAGGACGAGAATGCGGGCATATAATGCCAAGAGGTGGTGATGGGTGTTGGGACGAAAAGCCAGGGAAGGGCGTAGAATTTTGCTTTTTCTGTTGATCATATTAGTTTCGTTATTGTGCGGTTTTTTCTATCATTACGGGGAGGGACTGCTCGGGAGCATGGGGCAGAATCTGTCCCTGAAGTTTTACAACGGCGTGCTGCGCGTTTATGCGCCGGCTGTCGTGTGTTCGCAGGAGGAGGGGCTTTTGAGCGTGTACCATGATGTGACGGCATCGTTTTATCCGGCGATCGCCTGCAATGAGCAGCGTCTTTGGTACGAATCACAGGCGGAAAATCTGTCAGAGTATGAGAATCTGGCAGTGATGGAGAATGCACAGGCGAAGCAGATCCTTGCGGAAAACAGTCAGACACCGTCGGAAGCAGCAGAGACCAAAAATGCTGACACGCAGGTGGACGAGACTGGAGTGCAGGAGGCAATTGCTGAGGAAAAGCCGGATCGGCAGTCGAAGGAGGCCAAGGATCAGAGAAAGGTAAAGATCAACCGCAAAAAGCTGGAAGATTTTGATTATCTCAGGCAGACCTTTTACCAGATTGATAATATGACAACGATTGGGAAGAATCAGCTGTGTGTGGAAAAACTTTTAAAGCCGGATATGACCGTGGATACTTCGGTGGATGGTCCCCAGATACTGATCTATCACACACATTCGCAGGAGGGGTATAAGGATTCCAAGCCGGGTGACCTTTCCGAGTCGGTGGTAGGGCTTGGCGATACTTTAACAAAGCTGCTGGAAGATAAAGGCTTTCGGGTGCTTCACCACAAAGGCACCTATGATCTGCCGGACCGTGATCATGCGTACTCTACGGCTGCGCCGAAGATTGAGCAGATCATCAAAGAAAATCCTTCCATACAGGTGGTGATTGATCTGCACCGGGACGGCGTGGCCGAGAGCACGCGCCTAGTGACGGAACAGAACGGAAAAAAGATGGCACAGATCATGTTTTTTAACGGCTTAAGCCGCACGACATCGATCGGGGATATCGCTTATCTGAAAAATCCGTACATAGAAGACAATCTCGCTTTTTCCTTTCAGATGCAGCTTGCAGCTGCGGAATATTATCCTGGGCTGACGAGACGGATCTATCTGAAAGGTTATCGTTATAACATGCATTTCTGCCCGAAGTCGCTGCTTGTCGAGGTGGGCGCGCAGACAAACACGCTCAAAGAAGCACAAAATTCGATGGAACCTTTGGCGGAACTGCTGGGAAAAGTGCTGGGCGGAGAGGAATAAAAGTTTTTACGAAGAAAGATGCAGCAAGGTTATCGTATAAGCACAGAAACTGTGGTATAATTCATCTAAAACAAAGTGGATTTAGAACTGTTCAAACAGATCATAATGGATTGTTAACTGTCACAATATAAAATGGCAGCTTACTGATAGGAGAAAGGTGGGAATCATATGGTTGATTATACAGAAGGCTCCGGAAAGCAGTACCACACAGGGGTCGGACCGGAGGATATTGGAGGGTATGTGATTATGCCGGGAGATCCGAAGCGCTGCAGGAAGATCGCGGAGCATTTTGACAATCCGGTGCTTGTTGCGGACAATCGCGAGTACACGACTTATACAGGAACGATCGATGGGGTGAAAGTCAGCGTGACATCGACCGGCATCGGCGGTCCGTCGGCTGCAATCGCCATCGAGGAGCTCTCGAAATGCGGAGCGCACACATTTCTTCGTGTCGGCACCTGCGGCGGCATGCAGGAGGATGTGTTAGGCGGCGATATCGTGATCGCGAGCGGCGCAATCCGCATGGAGGGAACGAGCCGGGAATATGCGCCGATCGAGTATCCGGCCGTACCGAATGTGAATGTGATGAACGCGATGATCGCGGCGGCAAATAGTGAGAAGATCCGTTATCATGTCGGGGTTGTACAGTGCAAGGATTCGTTTTTCGGACAGCATGAGCCGGAGGTGATGCCGGTCAGCTACGAATTGGAAAACAAGTGGCAGGCATGGCTTCGCATGGGATGTCTTGCTTCGGAGATGGAGTCCGCGGCGCTTTTTATTGCGGGAAGTTTTCTGCGCGTGCGTGTCGGTTCGTGTTTTCTTGTGGTAGCAAATCAGGAGCGTGCAAAGAAGGGCTTGCCGAATAAGCAGGCGCATGATACGGAACTTGCGATCCGGACAGCGGTCGAAGCAATCCGTATTCTGATTCGGGAGGATGCCAATGATAAGTAAAGAGATGATCCCGCGTCTGATCGATGAGGCGTTTGCTGCGCGCAGGATGGCGTATACACCGTATTCACATTTTCAGGTGGGAGCGGCGCTTCTTGCCGCGGACGGCAGGATCTATCGCGGCTGCAATATCGAGAATGCGGCATACACGCCGACAAACTGTGCGGAGCGCACCGCTTTCTTTAAGGCGGTCAGCGAGGGCGAGCGTGAATTCACTGCGATTGCGATCGTTGGTGGCGCGGAGGACGCGACGGAGTTTGACTGGTGTGCGCCGTGCGGTGTGTGCCGGCAGGTGATGGAAGAATTTTGTGACGAGAGTACGTTTGAAATTGTGCTTGCACGGTCAGCGGAAGAGTATGAAGTGTATACGTTGGGCGAACTTCTTCCGAAAGGGTTCGGACCGCATAATTTGCAGTAGTGGATTTCACAAATTGGCTGTCATAAAAATTTCAAAAAGTGTTTAGGCATAAAATATGACTGTTTCTTTAAAAAGAAGCCGGTCATATTTTTTTATGAAAAATAAATTTTGTTGAGGTTAAATTGAGATTGACTTTGTATTGTATCAGTATGAAATAAAAAGGAATCAGGTGATGTACAATGAAAAAGCATAAAATATGTAAAATCCTTCTTGTTATACTGGCAATTTTTTTATGTGTGGCTTTTTATGAATTGCTCGGAATCTGCGTTGCATATAAAAAGCAGCCGGAAGTGTCCAATACAACCAAAAAAGAAACAAAAAATGGGTCATGGAACGAATGCAGTGAAAATACAGAACGGGCAGTAATCATAGAAAAGAATCCAGAAGCGCTTTTACAAAGAGTGCGTTTGATCAAGAATGCAAAAAAGGAAATTATTCTTTCTACTTTTGCATTTCAATCCGATGAAAGTGGAAAATTGATTTTAGGAGCACTGCATGATGCGGCAGACAGAGGTGTACATATTCGCCTGTTAGTAGATGGAATGGAGAGCTGGATTGATATGGAAGGAAATCCGTATTTCTATGGATTATCTTCCCATGAGAATGTTGAAATTAAACTGTATAATAAGGCCAATCCGTTGAAACCGTGGAAAATGATGGGTAGAATGCATGATAAATATTTGATTGCAGATGGAAAGAGATATATTCTTGGGGGAAGAAATACATACAATTATTTCCTGGGTGATTTTCCGGGACATAAGAACTATGACAGAGACGTGTTAGTGGTTTGCGATGAACCTGAGAAAGAAAATTCAGTTAATCAGTTGTCAGAGTATTTTGAAACCATATGGAATCAGGAAGACTGTGGTTATTTTCATAACAATAAAAAACTGGCAAATAGAAAATCTGTAAAGAACGCAGTTTTAGAGCTGCAGAACGGCTATCAGAAATATTTTGAAGAGAATAAGGAAAGAATCTGCGATACCGATTACACGGACGAAACTTTTGAGACAGAAAAGATTGCATTAGTGTCAAATCCTATTCACACAGGTTCCAAAGAACCAGTAGTGTGGTATCAGTTGGGAGAATTGATGAAAAATGCAAAAAATCGTGTGAAGATCCACACGCCATATATTATCTGTAATGATATGATGTATAATACATGGGAGGAGATTGCAGAGAACGTTTCAGATTTTTCTATCATGACAAATTCAGTTGCGAATAATGGGAATCCATTTGGGGCTGCCGATTATGCGAAAAACAGAAATAGAATCTTAAGTACAGGAATTAATATCTGGGAATATGAAGGCGGTTATTCATACCACGGAAAAAGTATTCTGATTGACGATGATCTGTCTGTAATCGGTTCCTTTAATATGGACATGAGAAGTGCATATCTGGATACGGAACTGATGCTTGTAATACGCAGTAAAGATATTAATAAACAGTTGGAAGAGGGCATGATGGAATATGAAAAAGTGTCCCGCCAGATATTAGATGGCGGAACTTATAATGATCCATATCATGTAGAGCCAATCGAATTAACAAAGAAACGTCAGAGAAAAATATTTTTGGTACAGCATCTGCTTGGATGGGCAAGGTATCTGTTTTAATAAGGAGGAAGGAAAACGTGTTTCAAATATTGATTGTAGAAGATGATAAAGAATTAAGCCAGCTATTCCAAAAAGTGCTTGAGAAGAATGGATATCAAGTCAAAAGTGCATCGGATGGAGCACAGGCATTAGAAGTATTGGATAAGGAATATATTGATCTGATCATTTCTGATATTATGATGCCGGTTATGGATGGCTATGAACTGGTGTCAGAACTTCGTTCAGCAGGATATCAGATACCAGTGCTTATGATCACTGCGAAAGGTTCCTTTGATGATATGCGCCAGGGATTTCTTTCGGGAAGTGACGATTATATGGTAAAACCGGTAAATGTGAATGAAATGGTTTTAAGAGTTGGAGCACTGCTTCGCCGTGCACAGATACTGAATGAACACAAAATTGTGATCGGTTCAACAGAGTTTGATTATGATGCAATGACGGTTACAACTGATAAGGAAAGGCTTGTTTTGCCTAAAAAAGAATTCCTGCTTTTATATAAGCTTGCAGCTTCGCCAGGCAGAACATTTACAAAACAACAGTTGATGGATGAAGTATGGGGATACGAGACGGAGGCAGACCCACATACGATAGAGGTACATATAGGAAGAATCAGAGAGCGTTTTAAAGATAACCCTGATTTTGAAATCGTAACAATGCGTGGAATTGGATACAAGGTGGTGAAAAAATAATGGAACAAAAGAAAAAAAAAGGATTGCGGATCCGATCCTGTCTGACTGGTGCAATCTGGCTGGCACTTGTATTTTCAACAGTCATATCTGCTTTATTATTTGCTTTTTTGAATCATTTTTTTCATCTGCCGGGCAGCATACCTGTGCTTGGCTGGCTTTTGATTTTCAATACATTGATTGCAGGGCTGATCACTTCCTTTATCAATGCAAAGTTACTGGAACCAATTACCAGACTTAGTAAAGCAATGAAGGAAGTTTCTCGGGGAGATTTTGAACAGCATTTGGAAACGAACAGCCGTATAGCAGAAGTTGGAGAATCTTATCAAAGTTTTAACGTTATGACAAAAGAACTTCGTGCAACAGAGGTGCTGCAGATGGATTTTGTATCTAATGTTTCTCATGAGTTTAAGACCCCGATTAATGCCATTGAAGGATATACAATGCTGCTTCAGGGAGAAGAACTGTCTCCGGATCAAGAGGAATATGTAGAAAAAATCTTATTTAACACCCAAAGACTTTCCGGATTGGTTGGTAATATTTTGCTGTTATCCAAGTTAGAGAATCAGAATATACCAATGAAAAAAACAGAATATCGTCTGGATGAACAGATCCGCCAGGCATTTCTTTCATTGGAAACAAAATGGACAGAAAAAGAACTTGGTTTTCAGGTAGAATTGGAGGAAGTTAAATATACTGGGAATGAAGGACTTTTTATGCATATCTGGATCAATCTTTTGGATAATGCGATTAAGTTCAGCCCTTCAAAGGGGACAATTACGATGTTTCTGAAACAAGAACAGGATTCTGTTAAGTTCATTCTGGAAGATGAAGGACCAGGAATAGAGGATGATGTAAAATCCAGAATATTTGACAAGTTCTATCAGGTAGATGGATCTCATAAAGCAGAAGGAAATGGCCTAGGTCTTGCACTTGTAAAACGGATTGTAGATAGTGCCGGAGGAACAATCAAAGCAGAAAACCGTGAATATGGTGGATGCAGATTTGTTATAGAGCTGCCAAAGCAGAAAGATGAGATTATATAGTTTCAAGATAAATTGAAGATGGGAGAATTTATATGACATTTTATCAGGAGTTGCAGTTAAATCAGGCAGGTTCTAAAAACCTGTTGAAAAAGAGTGAAACACGAAAAGAAAAATTATATCATATGTGGGTATATCTGGTGAAGATAGCTGTTACAATGGCATTTTGTTTTTTCTTTGTTAGTATTTTCAGCATCCTATTTGGAAATGAGAACAGCATTGTAGGTGTAGTAGTCTTATTATGTCTCATGGTGTTTCGAAATGCGGATCTGGGGATCCACACCGGACAATCTACGATGCTTTTGGCTTTGTTCTTTGTAATTATGACTGTATGTCCGCATTTAGCAAATCAGTTTTCACCGGTATTGGGAATGCTGTTAAATATTGCGGCACTGGCTGTGTTGATTCTGTTCGGATGCCATAATCCATTCATGTTTAATCAATCTACATTGGTTCTTGGGTATCTGCTGCTATATGGTTATGATGTTACGGGAAAAAGCTATCAGATGCGATTAGTCGGAATGGCTTTAGGTGCAGCACTTACCTGCTTCGTATTTTATCGAAATCATAAAAACAGAACTTATAAAAGAAATCTGAAAGATCTGATACAAGAATTTGATATCACTTCTTCCAGAACAAAATGGCAGATATGTCAGATTTTATGCGTACCGATTGTCCTTTGCATTGCAGAACTTTGTAATATGCCACGTGCAATGTGGGCTGGTATTGCGGCCATGTCCACGATTTTGCCGTTTATAGAAGATATGCACTACAGAGTCCGTAAAAGGATTGTCGGAAATATTGCAGGTGTTATATGTTTTACAGTATTATATTTTCTGCTCCCTTCGTCAATCTATGCATATATAGGAATTCTTGGTGGAATCGGTGTAGGATTTTCAGCACAATATGGCTGGCAGGCAGTATTTAACACATTTGGTGCTTTAGCCATTGCTGCAGAGACTTATGGACTACAAGGAGCGGTTAGTCTTAGAGTGATTCAAAATGTTTTTGGTGTTGTGTTTGCTTTAGCATTTTGTGTTATATTTTATTGGTTTATGTCTAAAAAAGAAAAATCCTCTGTTAGCTGGTGAAATCTTATTGCTGTCTGGTCTTACGGATCTTGCTGATGGATATATCGCAAGAAGATTTCATTTTTGTAATGGACCATCAAATAAGAAGAAATTATGATACTAGGAGTGATATACATGAAGCAGTATACTTTAGAAGGCAGGACGAGATCAAAGAATGGTGTAAAAAGACTATGTTTTTCTGTATTTTGTATCTTACTGGAAGCTGCATTTATTGTAATGATGATCACAAAACTGAATGAATATGCTGAGATCGTGAACCTTATTACGAGATTATTTGCAGGAGTACTGGTTCTGGCATTATATGCGTCAGATAAAACATCTTCTATGAAAATGCCGTGGGTTATTTTGATTCTTATTTTCCCAATCATGGGTGTAGCACTATATTTACTGATCGGATTGAATGGAGGCACACGTAAGATGCGGGAGCGGTATGCAGATATCGACAGAAAGTTATTGCCGTTGCTTCCTGACAATGTGGCATGCCTGGAAAAGATGAATGCTAAAATTCCAAAAGCCGGAAATATCAGTGCTTATATTCAGAGAAATGCACATTACCCGGTATATCAGAATACAGATGTTACCTATTATGATGCAGCAGAAAAAGGGCTTGATGCACAGCTTGAAGATCTGTCGAAAGCAGAAAAGTTTATTTTTATGGAATATCATGCCATAGAAGATGACAAGGCATGGAAGAAAATACAGAATGTTTTGGAAGAACGTGTAAAGGCAGGAGTGGAAGTCCGTGTTTTCTATGATGATATGGGATCGATAGGATTTATTAATACGGATTTTGTGAAAAAACTGGAATTTGCAGGAATTCATTGCAGAGTGTTTAATCCATTTATGCCGGGACTGAATGTGTTTTTGAATAACCGTGACCACAGAAAGATCACGGTGATCGATGGAAAGATTGGTTTTACAGGCGGATACAATCTTGCAAATGAATATTTTAATTATACGCATCCATATGGGCAGTGGAAAGATACCGGAATACGTCTGGAAGGTGATGCAGTCAGATCTTTGACGATTACATTTCTGGAAATGTGGAATGCTGTAAGTATGAAAGATATAAATGATACAGATTTTGATCAGTATCTTGTAAAATCAGATTATCAGGCAGCACAGGAAGGATTTATCCAGCCTTATGCAGATAGTCCGATGGATGATGAACAGGTGGGAGAAGAAGTCTATATCAGTATGATAAACAAGGCAGAGAGATATTGCTGGTTTATGACACCATATCTGATCATTACCGATGAGATGACACATGCCTTGTGTTTGGCAGCAAAGCGTGGAGTAGATGTCAGGATCATCACTCCGGGAATGCCGGATAAGAAGTTAATATACAGCATTACACGTTCTTTCTATCATGGACTAGTGAAAAATGGTGTGAGGATTTATGAATGGACACCAGGATTCTGTCATGCAAAAATGAGTGTGGCAGATGACTGTATGGCAACTTGCGGAACGATAAATCTTGACTATAGAAGTCTTTATCACCACTTTGAAAATGGTTGTTTTATGGCGGATAGTCAGACAGTTTTGGATATAAGAGATGATCTGGGAGCAACAATGAATGAATGCAGGGAAGTGACCGAAAAGTACCGCACAGGACGGAGTGCATATTTACGGCTCGGACAGTTGTTTATGAGATTGTTTGCAGGACTATTATAGCAGAGTCATTCGGCACTGGTCCAGAAGATTACGATCATCCCGCGTACCTCAGGTGCACTCGGCTACACTATGCAGGTTGAGCAGGGTGATAAATATCTGATGTCGAAAAAAGAACTTGAGAATAAAATTGCTACATTTACAGGCGGACGTGCGGCAGAGGAGATCGTATTTGGTGAGATCACGACCGGAGCCTCCAATGATATCGAACAGGCAACAAAAATTGCAAGAGCGATGATCACTCGCTACGGCATGACAGAAAACCACTGAAATGATGCTTAACTGAATGGCATTGAACACAGATTCGTTTATAACATGGATAGTAACCAAAATCTAATTATATATGCGTGTAAATATCACTACGAAGATTAGCAGCCCCACCGGCGCAAATATTGTGCGGTGGGGCTGTGTTTGTTAAAATATGAAATAAAATGCTAGTTTACTGTAACCTTAATTGTTCCGTAAACACCATTGTTTGCGACGACATAGATCACACAGGTTCCTGATTTCAATGCCTTTATTTTTCCGGTTTTCGATACAGAAGCGACGCTCTGATCGGAGGTGTAATATCTGTATGCTGCTACGTGGAGCAGCTCTTTTTTATTGGTGTTTTCGAGTTTGGTGCGGCTCCTGATCACAAATGTATCTCCTGCTTTGAGCCGGACGTTTGTCTGATTGACAGTCACTTTTTTTGCGTTCGTTGCTTTCGCGTCTTTTAATGCGACATGGAGCGTATTGGACTTGGCGATGTATACCTTCTTGCCGTCAATCAGCTTGTAGGCGGCTACAAAATATTTGTACCGTCTGTTGTTGGCTAAGCGTCTGCTGGTGACACGGTCTTTTGCCGCTTTTACCGTGGCGAGCTTCTTGTAGCTGCGTTTTCCGTCACAGTATGACCAGTAGCAGTCATATCCGTCTGCGTCCTCATAGGAGCGCCATGAGATAGTGATCTTCCGGTTGCCGCCTTTTCCTGTTGCGAGCAGGATCGGAAGCTTCAGCTTTGATACCTGACTGCCGCCCCGCACTGACTGATCCTCTGTGTCCGTATCGGGAGTCACCCTGTTCTCGTCATAACCGATCATGTAGACGGAGAGGTGGCTGGTTTTCCAACTGATCAGCTTCTTTACCGGATCATAGCTGGTTTCACAGCTTTCCCTGTTACCGTTCTCGTCTACATAATAGACCACGATTCCATTGGACTGCTCGCCGGAGCGCAGCTCATAGGGTGCGTGGAGCGTAATCACGCCGCCCATGTCAGAGATGTTTTTGCCGCCGCTGGTGAGCTTGATATCCCACGCGGGCCGGCTGCCCACTGCCTGCTGCTGTAGGGCGCTCAGGGCGCTGTCCGTGGTGCGTTTGATGGATATGGTAATGTCGGTCTGGTTTGTCTGTGCGGTCTTTTTGGACAACGCTTTTTCGTCAAATTCAATGGATGTACCATCGGTAAGTACGATCGAGAGGCTTTCCGCATCATTGGACGGGTCTTTCACCGCATCTGCGATCTGCTTTATGACGTTGACGGGGAGCTTTACAGTATCGATCTGTTTCTCAAGTACGGAAAAGTCGATGGTCACAACACCTGTTTTCACATCATTGCCAATGACAGTATTCAGTTTGGAGAGGTCAATATCTTCAATCGTGGCAGTCGTGCTGCTGACAGTTGAATTCACCCGGATCGTTTTTTCCTCGCCGGATACCGGGACGGTCACAGAGGTGGAGGGGGGAGTATTACCACCAGAGCTGCCACTGCCAGTGCCGCCGGATGTGCCACCGGAGCTGCTACCGCCACTGGAGCCGCTGTCTTTTTTCGGGATAGTTTTGCCGTCAGCGAGCCTGGTATTGCAGCCCTTGCAGTAGGTGTCGCCTGTGTAGCCCTCTGTGCTGGTGGTTGCCTCTACGCTGCCGCGTACCTCAGTGCCGCCGGTGTGGTTGGTCATATCCTTGGCGCCGTAAGCTGTGTTACAGACAGCGCATATTGCCGAGCTCTGGCAAGTAGCGATACCGCCGGAATGGGCAGATTCCTCAGCGTGGGCACCACAGCAGGCATACTCTTTCCAGTGTTTGCTGCCGTTTGATTTCCAATCATTATTTAAGATGCCGCTGTGGTTGTCAGGGTCTTTGTCGCCGATTTCAAACGTATCCGCGCCTTTTGCGCCACAGTCGCAGGACATATAGTAAGTTGTCCCAGATAGGCAGGTCGCAGAGGACGCCTTATACTGCTCGTTTACGGTCTCTTGGTCGTAGGTATGCGCAGCAATATCCCCTTTGCCGTTGCAGATGGAACACTCATGCCAATGTGAGAAAGAATCTGAACTCCAAGTTGAATTCCAGTTATGCTTACACACGACGAGGTTAGCGGTGTTGCTATTTTGGCTGGTCGCACTGACAGGGGTGCTGTCGTTCTCGTAGATGAATTTTTCCGGAGCGGCATAGTTTTTGCGGCCCGAAGCTATGCGAACATAGTTAGAAGCATCCGGCGTCTTTTCCGTCGTCACACCGATTGGATTGCTGCCGGTCAGTGCACCCGCAATAGTGATATATTTGTTGGTTGGCAGATAGACGTTGTTGTTGGCGCTATTTTTTGTGTTGCTGTTTATCTCCACACCGCCGGAAATACGGAATGTATCGCCGCCAAAATATACACCGCCGCCGTCGCCTGTCGCGGTGTTTCCGGTGATGCTGCCGCCGTTCATTGTAAGCGTGCCTTCACTCTTAAAATAAATACCGCCGCCATTACCGGTTGCAGTATTACCGGAGATGCGCGCAGAGTCGGAAATGGTCATATTATAGCTATAAGAAGCATAGTAACATAAACCACCGCCATCTACGCCCGCTGTATTGTTTTCAATCACGCTGTTGCCGGATATTTTGAATTCGTTGCTGTTCGTCCAGATGCCGCCGCCATAGTTCTTCGCTGTGTTATTACGGATGATGCCGTCGTATATATTCATAGCACCGCCCACCACCGTCACGCCGCCGGCGTCTGTTACGGATTGATTATCACTGATGATACCGCCGTACATCGTAAATGTGCCACTGCTATGCGCGCATACACCACCACCGCCGTAGTTAGAATAGGTATTTTCCTCATGGTTATCGCTGATGGTGCCGCCATACATTTTAAAAGTGCCGTTTTGTATCTCCACACCTGCACCACCAGACCCCCAGCATTGCGCATCGGCATGATTGCCGCTGATCGTTCCGCCGTACATGGAAAATGTGGCGGCAGTGTTGCTTGACCCGCCAACTCTCACTCCTTTTCCTTTTGCATCGGACGAGTGAGTGATCGTGCCACTGCCTTTGCAGTCACAAAGTATGAACTTCGCATTATTGTCGACATTGATGACCTCGCTGTTCGTATCGGAGGAGCTTGTTACGGAGCTTGTCAGGCTGTTTCCATTCAGACAGAGATATAGCGTGTAGCCTGCTTTTACTACAAGGTGATTGTTTCGTGTCGCATTATTCGCCAGATAGACATAGGCGGTCTTGGTATCCGCATCGTATGTAATCTCGTCTGTTCCATTCCACGCGGTCCATGCGACAGCTTTACACGCGCCTGTGTGGTCGCCAATATCGGCATGCGCTGCACCGCAGATGGGGTGGCTGTGTGCTGATGTATCCGCTGCCAGCGTAGGTGCAGGCAGCAGCCCCATCACAAGAGAGGCTGCAATAGGGATCGCTAATAATCGTTTCCAAAGCTTCATGGTTTCTTCACTCCTTCTCCTTTAATGTTTAACTGATGGCTGCTGTGTCAGACTTGACAGCAACCGATGTTTTTTTATAATGGTAGTATAACTCGTTCACCCATGAACGAAGCAAGTGTTTTTTAGGAGGTACCGGATGGAAACAGATACAAAGAGCCTCTTTCAGATCACGGAGGCAGCGCACGCCTGTGGCGTTTCCCGCAGCACATTGATGCGCATGGAGGAAAAGGGGCTGCTCGCGCCTTCCTATGTCGCGCCGGAGAGCGGGCGGCGGTACTACGATAACCACAACATTGCGCGCGTTTTACAGATCGAAAAATTCAAATCCATGGGACTGGGCGCACAGGAGATCGCGGATTATTTTGTCAGGGGCGGCGAGGTGTCGGGGCTGCTCGCGGTGTTGGAGGAACGCCTGCAGGAGCTTTTGCAAGGTGTGGAGGAGCTGCGGCTGCGGGCGGGGAATCGCAGCGGTATGTCGGTGCAGCTGACATCACTCCACGCCGTGACCTGCTGTATGAAGAAGTGTATGGGACGTACGGTGGAAGAAAAGTATGCCGCCATGTATGGGTTTTACAGCGAGTGTATCAGAAAGGGCTGTGTGCTTTCTGATGAGCCGATATTCGTGGTACAGGAGCGGAACGATTATCTGGAGGGCTATATCGGAGAGAAGCCCTATCCCTACTGGGTCTGCGTACCGGTTCGGAAGGAACAGGCACCGGAGGACGCAGTCGTGCTGCCGGCATGTCGTGTGCTGTCCGTGTTGTACTACGGTGAATATGACGAAGGCGTAGATGAGGCATGGCTGACGCTGGGACGCGAGGTGAAGGAGCGGGGACTGACACCTGCCGGTCTGCCGCGTGTGCTGGGTATCGTTGCGCCCTATACGGGGCGGGAGATCGAAGCACGGCGCTACTGTTCGCGGATTGTCCTGCCCGTGAGTGACTGATCTGGATTTTTCTGGCTGCCCAAATATGTGTTTATCGATTTCTCTTATGATGAGGAGGGCGATGATCAAGGCTTGCGCAACATATATTGGCTTACTTGTCAACTGTTTTTTGTAATATTTTTAAAGTTTTTAGGCATAAAAACAGTGGCTTCCTATGACAGAAAACCACTGAAATGATGCTTAACTGAATGGCATTGGATATATTTGGATTAGAAAATAAGTGTGTTAAAGAATGGTATATGGACAAAAGGAGAGAAACATGGATACAAAGAAGATACTGAGTATGGTCGACCATACTTTATTATTGCAGGCAAGTACATGGGATGAGATCCGCGCGCTGTGTGACGATGCCATCTGCTACGGTACGGCATCGGTGTGCATTCCGCCTTGTTATGTGAAGAAAGCAAAAGAGTATGTCGGCGAGCAGATGAAGATCTGCACGGTGATCGGATTTCCGAACGGAAATCACACGACTGCAACGAAAGTGTTCGAGACGATGGATGCGGTCAACAACGGCGCGGATGAGATTGATATGGTGATCAATGTCGGGATGTTGAGGGCAAAGGATTACGATTATGTCTTAAATGAGATCCGCGAGATCAAGGAAGCGTGCGGGGAGAAGATTTTAAAAGTCATTATTGAGACCTGTCTTCTGACCGAGGAAGAGAAGATCAAGATGTGTGAGATCGTGACGGAGTCGGGAGCGGATTTCATCAAGACATCAACCGGATTTTCCACAGGTGGTGCAACGTTTGATGATATCGCGCTTTTTGCGGAGCATGTGGGAGAGAAGGTAAAGATTAAGGCGGCAGGAGGCATCTCTTCGATGGAGGATGCCGAAAAGTTTATTGCGCTTGGCGCGAGCCGACTCGGTACAAGCCGCATTGTGAAGATTGTAAAAGGCAGTGAAGCATAACGCGCATGGACAGGTGCGAAAGAAGAATTGCAATGTGAAGTAGATGATATGTGCGTGTAGAAAAAGATGGGAAGGTGGGTAAGTATGCGTTTTAACCGTGTATTTGTAATCGTTTTGGATTCGCTTGGCATCGGTGCGATGGCGGATGCCGCAAAGTTCGATGATGTGGGAGCGGATACGCTCGGGCATATTTCGGACACAGTGGAGCATCTGAAGATTCCGAATCTGCAGAAAATGGGACTGGCAAATTTAAAGGCATTAAAGCAGGTAAAGCCTGTGGATGCACCGACCGCTTATTATATGGCGATGAATGAGGCGAGTAACGGCAAGGACACGATGACCGGACACTGGGAGATGATGGGCATCCGGACGGACAAGCCGTTTATTACATTTACCGAGCATGGATTTCCGAAAGAACTGATCGATGAACTACAGAAGCGCTGCGGCAGAGAAATCATTGGAAACAAAGCAGCGAGCGGAACCGTGATCCTTGATGAACTCGGCGAGCAGGAAGTCAACGAGGGAAAGCTGATTGTCTATACATCTGCGGATTCGGTATTGCAGATCTGCGGCAATGAGGAAACGATGGGGCTGGACAATCTGTATCATTACTGTGAGATCGCGCGAGAACTGACGATGCGTGACGAGTGGCGCGTGGGACGCGTGATCGCAAGACCGTATGTCGGAAAGAAGCGTGGTGAGTTTAAGCGCACGAGCAACCGCCACGATTACGCATTGAAGCCGACCGGACCGACGGTGCTCAATGCGTTAAAAGATGCCGGATACGATGTGATCTCGGTTGGAAAGATCAATGACATCTTTGTCGGTGAAGGTATCACAGAGAGCAATCATTCGGACAGCAGCGTGCACGGTATGCAGCAGACTATCGATATTGCAAAACGCGATTTTAGGGGACTTTGTTTTACGAATCTGGTTGATTTTGATGCGCTGTGGGGACATAGAAGAAATCCGATCGGATACGGGGAGGAAATCGAGAAGTTTGACCGGAAACTTGGAGAACTGCTTCCGGTACTGCGTGAGGATGATCTGCTGATCCTGACGGCGGATCACGGAAACGATCCGACCTACAAGGGCACGGATCACACAAGGGAACAGGTACCGTTTCTTGCCTATTCGCCGTCCGATACCGGAAGCGGCGCGCTTAAGACAAGTGATACCTTTGCGGTCATCGGTGCGACGATCGCAGATAATTTCGGTGTGAAGATGCCGGAGGGCACAATCGGGACATCGCTTCTTGAGCAGATCAAATGATGATTCTGCGGAAGAAAAGGTATAAAAATTGGAAATCTATCAAAATTATCTAAGGGAGCATGGTCTAGAACAAGAACAGATAATAGAGGTAAGTCGTGGATAGAAGGTTACGGTAAAATATGAAACGAAAAAGAGTAATTGCAGGCATTCTGCTCGTTGGGATTTTGGTCATCACCATGGCGGGATGCAAAAACACAGATGACAGTAACAATGAAACGGAAAAACCCGTCATCACGCTCGGCAGTGACAGTTATCCCCCGTACAATTATCTGAATGAGGATGGTGTGCCGACAGGAATCGATGTTGAACTTGCTACAGAAGCCTTTAACAGAATGGGATATCAGGTGAATGTTGTCCAGATCAACTGGGAAAAGAAAAAAGAACTGGTGGAGAGCGGAGAGATTGACTGTATCATGGGCTGCTTTTCCATGGAGGGGCGTCTTGAAGATTACCGCTGGGCAGGACCGTACATAGCAAGCCGTCAGGTAGTTGCTGTAAATGAGAATAGTGATATTTATAAGCTGAGCGATCTGGAGGGAAAGAATCTGGCTGTACAGTCTACAACCAAACCGGAGGGGATGTTTCTGAGCCGGACAGATGAGAGAATTCCAAAGCTTGGAAATCTGATCAGTCTTGGACACAGAGAACTGATCTATACGTTTCTGGGAAAAGGATATGTGGATGCAGTTGCTGCACATGAAGAATCGATTGTCCAGTATAGGAAGGATTATGATGCAAGCTTCCGCATCCTGAAAGAACCTTTGATGGTTGTAGGGATAGGCGTTGCTTTTGCAAAAGATGATGATAGAGGAATCTGTGAGCAGATGGACCAGACACTGGAAGAGATGCGTCAGGATGGCACCTCTCTGAAAATTATTGAAAAATATCTGGATGATCCCGAGAAGTATCTGGAGGTGGATGATCTTGGATATTAGGAAAAAGATAAAAGAAAAAAGAATCCAGCTGCTTGGTGGCATGATTGGAATCTGTGTGGTGGTAGTCTCACTACTTTATTTCTTTCATACGCAGAAAGCGGAAGCCGAGAAAAGAATGGTGGAGATTGTAAATTATGTGAAGGTGCAGTGCTCAACCTACACCCATTATAATGAATCTTCGGAATCAAAAAGCCTCCTCCGTGCAATCGAAAGTGTCAGACAGATGAGTACGAATATCGACATGGAAATCGAAAACGGTGGTCAGCTGAGCCGCGGGTTTCTGAAAGAAAACCTGCAGGCTCTCTGGGTGGATGGTATCCTTGTACTAGATGCAGAGGGAAAGACGGATTGTGAATACAGTATGGATGACTCTCTGACCAATGAGATTACAGAGTATCTGCAAAAAGAAATTATCATGGATTTTAGTGGATATGAAGAAAGAACTTATTCGGAACGTTTTACGAGAGAGGAAGGGGCTCATATCGACATTGCAGCCTGCGCCAGAAAAGATGCACCGGGTATTGTAGCAATCTATTATTATACACCCCCTGAATTTGTCAGAAACTATACTCTGACGATACAGAGTCTTTTAAATGGTTATAGTACAAGGAAAGATGGAACCATCATGGTTGCAGACCATGGAGCGATTGTTGCCAGTAATGATGAGAGCCTGATGGGACAGGATACTGCAAGCAACGAGGTCATTCAGGCAATGAAACAGCACACCGACAGCCAGCATATTTTTCATTTGAAGAATGATGGAACCGGATGCTACGGAATCATGCTGAAACAGCGTGATTATTATATTTATGCATATATTCCGGATACGGAGGTATTCCATAATCTTCCATTAAGTGTAACAGGTGTCATTTTTCTTTATTGTCTGATATTCAGTGTATTTTGGTTTTGGGCATACAGAATTAATCTGACGCATCAGAAAATGGAACAGGAAAAAGATGAAAAATATAAAGCAGAACTTCTGATAGCAGCAAAAAAAGCAGAAGCAGCCAATCGGGCTAAGACGGAATTTCTCCAGAGGATGAGCCATGATATTAGAACACCAATCAATGGAATCTGTGGCTTGGTCGATATGGCTGACTATTATGCGGATGATCCGGAGAAACAGACAGAATACAGGAAAAAAGTCAGAGAGTCATCGAATCTGTTACTGGGACTGATCAATGATGTTCTGGATATGAGTAAGCTGGAGTCCGGTGAAGTGATTCTGGAAGAGATTCCATTTCATCTGGGCAGTATTTCCAGGGAAGTACTTGTTGTGATCGAGCAGATGGCAGCAGAACAGAATATCCGGATTGAGTGGGAAAAAAGAGAAATCACACACCGGGATTTGCTTGGAAGCGCAGAGTATGTGAAACGTGTAATGATGAATATTCTGTCGAATGCGGTGAAATATAACAGGGAAAATGGTCATATTTATATCAGCTGCGTAGAAATTCCATCCAAACAGCCCGGGATGACAACAATGGAATTTGTCTGTCGTGATACAGGAATCGGAATGGCAGATGAGTTCCAGAAACATATTTTTGAACCATTTGTACAGGAGCATACAGGAAGCCGCACAAAATTTGCCGGAACAGGTCTGGGAATGCCGATCACCAAAAAACTGGTTGAGAAAATGGGTGGAACCATTACTTTTGAAAGCGAAGAAGGTGTCGGGACGACATTTGTGGTTCGTGTTCCGTTCAAAATAGATATGGAAGCGGATAAACGCGAAGAACAGAATGATATTTCAGAAAAATCTATAACTGGACTGCATATTCTTCTGGTAGAGGATAATGAGCTGAATATGGAAATCGCTGAATTTATGCTTCAGAATGAAGGTGCTGAGGTAACAAAAGCATGGAATGGACAGGAAGCGGTTGAGCTGTTCCGTAAAAGTAAACCCGGTGAATTCGATGCCATTCTTATGGATATCATGATGCCGGTGATGAATGGTTACGAGGCAGCAAAGCGGATTCGATCTCTGGACAGAGAGGATGCAAGGGGGATTCCAATCATTGCAATGACAGCCAATGCATTTACGGAGGATCGATTGAAGGCAAAAGAGGCAGGAATGGATGAACATATCGCTAAGCCTATCGATGTGAAACTACTGTTAAAGACAATTCATCAATTAGTAGGAAACAGCCAGAGGTAGAATTCATAATGGAAAAGAACCTCACAAGCGGCAGTGTTTTATAGGAATCCCTTTTATTACTGCATATAACATTATCTGATGTCGACGCTTTTTTCGACGACGCTTCTTCCGATGGGACTTGCCACGGCAGCGGGATCCTTGTTCTCGGTGGTCATCTGCGTGATCGCGTTTATGATTCTGCGGAAGAAAATGTACAAAAATATGAAAATCAGGGAGAATTTATAGGGCAAACCCCATGCATCAAGAGGGTGCAGCATCATGATGTTATAGAGGCGGCAGCACCACATCTTACGAGAGTGGTGTCTGCCGTCTCTTGGAATGATGACAATTAACGCATACAGCGTGTCTCATCCTTTGGGATGATTTACATTCTGAAACAGACTCGTATAATATAATTCGAGACAGGTTGCGAAAGGCTTATGGCAATCTCACTCTGTATCAAAGGGAGGGAAGAAATGACCAAAAATATTATCATAAAGACCTCCGTTCAGAAACGGTTTGACAGCTTCATGGTGCATGGTAGAGTCCTTTTTTTCAGTGCGCCCTGCGGCTTTGGAAAGACCGTACTGGCGGACGCCCTGTTGCACGGTCAGAACGTGCTGCGGCAAAGTGCGGCAGACCCAGACTGCGCGATTCCACCGTCAGCGCAGGATTGGGACATTCTGCTAATTGACGATTTTCAGCTCATGCAGGAGGAAGCCGGGCAGCAGGCTCTCTGCGAACTGATTCGCTCAAGTCCGGAGCGCCGTTTTGTGCTGCTCTCGCGCGGTGTGCCGCCCGGCTGCCTGACGGCGTTTCAGTACACGGGGCTGATGACGGTGCTGGAGGCCGACGACCTGCTTTTTGACGCGGGCGATGTGCGGCGGCTGTTTCAGCTTTCGGGAGTAAACGTAACAGATAGCGAGATCGATGGAATTTTGAAAGAATCCGTAGGCTATCCGCTGGGAGTGGTCATCACGGCGCGGTGCATGTCCCCGAACAAGCCGTGTACGCCGGAGCTGGTGGCGCGGGTGTTCCACGAGGTGTTCCTCTACTTTGAGACCGCCATCTACCGGCGATTTGACCTGCCGGTGAGGCACTTCCTGTTGGAGCTGGCTCCCTTTGAAAGCTTTGACCTGGAAATGGCGCGAATGGTCAGCGGCGATCCCCGTGCCGGAGAACGGCTGGACTGGATTCTTCGATACACTACTATGCTGCGCTACGAAGACTGCCAGCGCTTCCACTTCTGGTCGGGTTTCCGGACTTTTCTCCTCTGGGAGATGGAACGGGAGTATACCGAGGAAAAGCGCAAAGCGCTCTTCAGCCGGGGCGGGCTGTACTATGAGCTGAAGGAGGACTACGCCCACGCCCTGGAATGCTACACCAGCGGCGGTGACCATTCCAAGGTTTCCGAGCTGCTGGTGCGTAATGCAGAAATCCACCCCGGCATGGGTCACTATGCCGAGATGGAAAAATATTACCGCGGCTTGCCGGAGACGGAAATTCTCGCCTCCCCATCGCTGATGCAGGGCATGAGCATGCTCTGCGCACTGACCATGGATTACGAAGGCTCGGAGCGCTGGTATGGCGAACTGCAAAAGTTTGCCGAACACTGCGGCAGGCAGGACGCCGCCGGAAAGCAGGCGCGCAGCCGCCTTGCATGGCTGGACATCTCCCTGCCCCAGCGGGGCGTGAACGGTCTGACGGAGACCATCCCCGCCGTGTTCCGGCTGCTGACGAACAAAGAGGTGGCGCTGCCGTCCTTCTCCGTCACGAGTGCGCTGCCGAGCATCATGAACGGCGGCAAGGACTTTTCCGAATGGAGCAAAAAGGACGACCTGCTCTACAAGACCCTCCGTCTTCCAGTGGAGGCGGTGTTGGGGCGGGACGGCGTGGGTCTTGCGGACTGCGCCATCGCTGAGAGTAAGTTTGAAAAGGGCGAGGACGTCACCGGGCGGATGCTGTCCCTTCTCCCACAGCTGAACGAGGTCCGCAACCGGGGAACGCCGGACATGGAGTTCGCCGTCAGCGGGCTTCTGGCCCGCAGCCAGCTGGCAAACGGACAGGCGATGGACGCGCGGCGCACCATCGAGGTGCTCCGTGAATGCTTTGCCGAGCGCGGTTTGACACGCTTTCTGCCCAATATGGACGCCATGCTCTGCCGTATTGACATGCACACCGGCGACCTTGATGCGGCGGACGCGTGGTACCGGGAAGAAGCCCCCCGGGAGCCGACGCATTTGAACGTCATGCGGCGCTACCAGTACCTTACCCAGGCCATGGTGGAGCTGGCGGACGGCAGACCGGACGCGGCGTTGCTGACGCTTGCCCCGTTGGAGCCGTACATTCAAAACTGCGCCCGTATCATCGACGGCATTCACCTGAATGTCCTGACTGCCATCGCCCTGCACCGCAAGAAGGATGAGCGGTGGCGCGAGCGATTGACGGCGGCGCTGGACGCGGCGGCGGAGTACCACTTCATCCGCACCGTCAGCGTATACGGCACGGCGGTGCTGCCGCTGCTGGAGGCGCTGGACTGGGACGGGGACAAAGCATGGCGTAAGCGGCTGATGGCGGCGGTGCGGACGCAGGCGGCGTTCTACCCGCATTTCCTCGAACCCCGCCTTGCCCCCGGTGAGGAGCTGACGCCCACGGAGCTGCAAATTCTGCATCTGCTCTGCGCGGACAAGTCCAACGCTGAGATTGCGCAGATCATGGACGTGAAGCTGCCCACGGTGAAGACCCACGTCAGCCACATTCTCGACAAGCTGGACGTGAAGCGCCGGGCGGAAGCCAAGACCGCCGCGAAAAAGCTGCATCTGGTACCGGAAGAGTTATAAAAACAACATCCGGCGGACGCCGGATTCGACATAAATGCAAACTGATCTCAAGGAGGAAGGACATGAAAAAACGAATATTAAGTGCATTCATGGCGCTGGCCCTGTGCCTGACGCTGCTACCCACGGCGGCATGGGCGGAGAACGCCGTGGCACAGGTGGGGAATGTGAACTACGCCAATATTACGGACGCCTTTGCCGCAGTGAAGAAGAACGGCGGAACGCTGACCCTGCTGGCGAATTGCATAACACCGGATACGAGTAAACGATTCGATATTTCCGGCAATTACACGCTGGATTTGAACAGCTGCACGCTGACGGGACAGCTGTATCTGAGCGAAACCAGTACGTCCTTGACCGTCAAGGATTCCGGCACAGGCGGAAAAATCCAAGCTACTGCCGGCTGGTCGCCACTGTGGGCCAACGGCGGAAATGTCACCATCGAGAGCGGCACCCTTGCCACACAGAACGAGAACGCGCAGGCATTGGTTTTTGGTGATAATGATGCCTGCAAAACGCTGACGATTACAGGCGGGTCGTTTGAAACCGGATACGTTAACATTGGAGCCAGCGGCGGCAAGACCGTGATTTCCGACGGTGCGTTCCATGAACTGCGCGTCAACGGCGATTCTAAACGGGTGACCCTGTCCGGCGGTACCTTTGACACGGTGATGCGTCGCAAGAACGGCAGTACCATTGCGCCCACAGACCTGTTAGCGGACGGTTATACCTTTGTCAACCGGGACACCGGCGCGGAGGTCTCTACATCGCAGGAAGCTGCCCTGACCAACGTCAAGGTCGTCTCCGAGAAGACCGCGAACGCTTCGGCTTCGCTGACGGTGGATGGAACCGAGACCACTTACGGCACCTTTGAAGAAGCCCTGACCGCCGCACAACAGCCGCAGGGCGGCACGCTGACCCTGCTGAACAACGTGAACCTTGTGACACAGGTCTACGTCAACAGCGGCACGTTTACCCTGGACTTGAACGGCCATACGCTGACGAGCGCAGATTTCAATACCATGATTGTCAACGGCGGCAGCATGACCATTCAGGACAGCGCGGGCAACGGCAAACTCGGCAACAGTAAAGACGACACGGCAGTCTGGTGCGGCGGCGGAACGGTCACCGTTCTCAGCGGCTCTATCACGTCCAAACTTTTTTGGGAATCCGGCACCGTTTCACTTCAAGGCGGGGCGTTCCGCTCCTTGGACAGCAAGGCTGGCTCCTGGCTGTCGGCAATCCCGGAGAGGAAAGCCCTGGTAAGGGACGGCCAGATTACGGATGCCAGCGCAAATACAATTCATACGGCTGCCGGCTTTTACGTACTGGCCGACCACGAAAAACATGATTGGCAGGCGGGCAAATGTGCCTGCGGACGGGAACACACTGACCACACCTGGAAGGACGGCAAATGCACCGTCTGTCATCTTACCTGCTCCCACGGGACAATCGGCGGGGACGGCGTGTGCAAGACCTGCGGCACCCAATTCACGGCGAAGGCGAACCACGACTATTACAAGCATCTGTCCGATGCCCTGGCAAGCGAGAACGTTGATGATGTGACCCTGCTGGCGGACGATACCCTGTCGACGGATGTGAGACTTGAGCGCGACATCATGTTCTTCCCGAACGGCCACACCGTCAGCGGCGGCGGAAGCATCGTGGTGCCCAGCGGCAAGAGGCTGACTTTTCATGGAAATGAAAACGGGGAAACCGGAAACGCCGGCACGATTCGGGTGGAGGACGGCGGCACGCTGAGGGTCGACGAAGATTTTACAGGAACTGTCCAGACGCTGACCGTCTCGGAGACGGCAGATATCAAACTTAGCGGCGGTACGTATGGAACCATCACCGGCTCGAGACAGAAGGCGGGGACGCTGCTGAAATATAATGAGAAAACCGGTGAAAAATACTTTGCATTCCAAAAGCAGGACGGCACGTTTGTGCGGTACGACCAGAGGATTCCATCTGAAACGCCGCTGGAAAATGTGACCGTGGTTGGATGCCCGGATAAAGGGCTGACGGAAGCGTGCGGCGAGACCTGCGAATACTGCGATGGAGCGCTTCGATGCAGAATCGGGGCGTCTGGCTATCGGGATATGAGCGATGCGATTCGCGATGTTCCAGACGGCGGAACCATTACGCTGCTGCGGGACTACTCTGCGGTCTACAATATCTCGGCAAATGTCGACCGTGCGTACACCATCGACCTGAACGGCTATTCGGTTCGGAAGAACAGCGGCGGTATCAGCCTGGTGGTGTTTGCCGGTACGCCGAAGCTGATGGATTCCAAGGGCGGCGGCGTCATCGCCGGGCTGGAAATCGACAGCAAGCTCGGCCTGACGTTGGGCGGCCTGCTGCCGGAGGGCTGGGACTTCCGGAACAGCGACGGAAGCTGGCTGAGTACGACGGATCTGGAAGGAAAAACGGCGTCCAATGTCACCGTGGCGCAGCTCCCCATCCAGAGCATGAACTATCCCACCGAGATGAGCATGACCTATGGCGGTGCGGGGACGCTGATTGTCAATGTGAGGTGCACAGGCGCTGTAACCTTCCAGTGGTACAAGGTGGAGGACGGCAAAGAGACAGCCGTTGGCAGTGCGACACCAAAGAGTCAATTTAATCTCGCCGAACAAAAGCTGTCCGCAGGCAAGCACATCTTCCGCTTTTCCGCCACCTGCGACGGCTACCAGAAGATGAGCCAGGATATTGTTATAACGGTACAAAAGGCCGACATCGGGTCAAACCGCATCACGCCTCCCACAGCGCAGGAAAACCTGACCTATACCGGCCAGGCGCAGGCGCTCATTATCGCGGGCAGCGTGGCGGACTATGGCACCATGCAGTACAGCCTGACCGAGAACGGCACATACAGCCAGGATATCCCTACCGGCACCGATGCCGGAGCATATACCGTGTGGTATCGGGTGATTGGCGATGAAAACCACAACGATACCAAACCCGCCAGCGTGGCGGTCAGCATTGGGAAGAAGCGGCTGACGATCACCGGGGTAGCGGCTGCGTCCAAGCCCTATGATGGCACGACAAACGCGGACATCTCCAGCGTGAACTTCGACAATGTGACCTTGAAGCGAGACACAGACTACACCGTCACCGCCAGCTTTGACGATGCCAGTGTGGGCAACGGCAAGAACATCACTGCCACAGTGACCTTGATGGAGCAGACCGCGAAGAATTACGCCCTGGAGCAGAGCAGCTTCCCCACGACTGGCAACATCACCAAGGCCGCTGCACCTGACTTCACCAAGGAAACTGCGCTCGTCATTGTAAACGGCCACGAAAAGACCTACACTGTGACGCTCCCCGCGCTGCCCACGCTGGAAACGCCCAAAGAGTACGGTGCACCCACCTATGAGCTGGGTGAGATCAAACTGGGTGGCGGCTACTACACCGGCGGCGCGAAGGTGGAAAACGGCGCGCTGACCCTGCCCATTCAGAAAAATGACGTGAAAACCACCGGCTCTGTGGGCACAGTGACCGTGGTAATCAAGAGCGCAAACTATGAGGACATCACGCTGACCGTCAATGTCAATGCGACCAACAAGCTTATCCCCACTGTTACGGCACCTACGGCAAACGCCCTGACCTACAACGGTTCAGAACAGGCTCTGGTTACAGCAGGCAAGACCACTGGCGGCACGATGCTCTACCGGCTTGGCGATTCCAAGTGGAGTGAGCAGATCCCCACAGCGAAAAATGCCGGGGAATACACCGTTTGGTATAAGGTTCAGGGAAACACAGAGTATGCAGATGTGGCAGAACAAAGTTTGACTGTGACCATAGCGAAGAAAGCGGTTACCGTTACGGCACTTGATAAGAGCGCCTACACCGGCAGCACCGCGCCCGATCTGAGCAGCCCGGAAGGAGATAAGGATTACAAGGTGGAAGGTCTGGTTGGTGCAGACACCCTGAGCGGCATGGTAACATTGGCCTACGAGCAGACACCGGACATGAGCAAAACCGGAAAAACCACAATCAACATCACTGGTACGCTGTCAAATGACAATTATGCGATCACCTATGTTTCTGGAACACTGACCGTTTCCGATCGGCCTTCCAGTGGCGGAGCATCCGGCGGTGGCGGCGGTGGCGCAGCCCCGGCTCCGACGCCGTCTGATGCGGATGTCATCACAGTCAAAGAAGACACGAAGGACAATACGACCTCCAAGCCGGGTGCGGAAACCGACACAACTATAACAACCAAGACGACCGTCAAGCATACGACGACCGAAACGACCAAGAACGAGCAGGGACAGGATGTTTCCAAGACCACAGCCAGCGTTTCCAAAGACCTCGGCGATAAGCTGCTCGACCAAGCGGTTTCCAATAAGTCCAACATGATTGAGATTACCGTCAAGTCCAGCGACGCGAATAACAACGGCGGCACAGGTGCAAGCGCGGCAGACAGCGTGAAAGCAACCGAAGTCGAGCTGCCAAAGGCGACCGTCAACGCGATCGCCAAGGACACCAATGCCGACCTTGTCATCAAGACCGACAACGGCGAAGTCGTCCTCGACAACAAGACCTTAGAAACGATTGCAGGCGCAGCCAATGGTGACACCGTAACCATCGTGGTGGGCGAAAACACCCGGCTCAAGGAAACGCAGAAACCGGCGGAGAAGATCGTCGGCAAGAACGGCACGCTCTTCGAGCTTGTCGCGAAGATTGGCGAAAAACACCTGCATCAATTTGAAGGCGGCAAGGCTTATGTGACTCTGCCGATGCCGGATAAGCTCAAAGGCAAAGACGTCCTCGTGCTCTACATCGACGACAACGGCCTCTGCAAGATCCTGAACCACAGCGTAGAGAAGATCGGCGCAGAAGATTACATTCGCTTCACGACGACCCACTTCTCCACCTTCGCAGTGGTCGACAAAGACAAAGCAGAGCGGCCAATTAAAGAACAGAACGCCGCCCACGTCAAAGAACTGATGCAGAGCGCGAAGTTCAAAGTGACCACAACCAAGACGAGCAAGAAATCCGTCAAGGTACAGGTCGCAGCCAAGAGCAGCAAGACCATGATCTCCGACATCAAGTCGCTGGGCTACACGGTCAAGTACCAGTTCTATCGCTCGACGAAGAAGGATGCAGGCTACAAGGTCATCAAGACCAAGGCTGCAAACACCTTTACCAACACCAAAGGCACCAAGGGCACGAAGTACTACTACAAAGCCCGCGTGCTGGTCTATGACGGCAAGACACTTGTGGCGAAGAGTGCGTTGAGGCAGTGCAGCTATGGCGCAAGAACATGGACGAAATAACGGCGTAGAAAGTGAAACTTTGCCTCGGATGCTCCCCCTTGTGCAGCGCATGAACGAGGCCAGGACGGCCGCGAAAAAGCTGGGGCTCATTTCCGAGGACCAATAAAGCAATGCCCACACAGAGTGGGTTTCATATAGAGATATGCACATATTCCGAAGGAGGATCATATGAAGAAACGAGTTTTGAGCCTATTGATGGCGCTGGCGCTGACTGCTCCGACAGCGGCAGGGTTCAAGACGAAGTGATCGTCAATGGCGGCAAATTTGAGCTGTACAGCGGCACGATCACCGGCAACACAGCCACCAAGGGCAACGGCGGCGGCATCTATGGAAAGGGCGCTATTACCCTCACCGATGCTACCGTTACCGGCAACAATCGATATGACGTTTACTACGACGGAAAGGAAAGCACAACTCCTGAGCTCACTGTTTCCGGCTCGGTGCAGGCCGGTTATTACGCCAATGAAGCTTGGAAGCTGCCCATTTTTGTATCAGGCGCATTGAGTGAGGATTCGGTCATCCATGTGGGCGTGTATGAAGGCATAAAGCCCGGTTACGGTAAATCACTGGCCATCGCCGAACCGGCAAGCAGCGTGACGCTCAGCGCCGAGAACTTCAAGGCGGACGCCGCCGAAAGCGAGACCAGTTTGGGCGAGGGCGGCGGAACGCAGGCGCTCAATGTCAAGTTTTATGTTCGTTCCAACGGAACGCTGGCGGTTGACGACTCCTACACCGGCGACATTTCGTAAGTAGAGCTTCTTACCGGCGGCGCATTGGAGAGCTTTGGCGGCAAAATCGGCGAGTTGGTTTTAAGCAATGCTGCGACAGGTACGAGCTACGGCCTGAAGCTGTGGAAGGGCAATACAAACGCCTGCACCATCGGCAAGATCACGGACAACACGAAGCGCAAGAGCCTCACCGTTAACGACCTGCTGGGAACCGACTACGCGAAGTACGAGCTGTACGGCGAAAAAGGCGGCACTTGGAGCATCGTTCCCAAGACGAAAAAAATCTCCGAACATGCCGGAAGCTGCGATGGCTCCTGCACACAGTACCGCAAAGGTAGGAGACATCACACTTCCGGAAGGATGGAAGTGGTCGGATGACAGTAAGGACACAGTACTTGCAGATGGTGTGGCTGTGAAAGCGAATGCGGTCTACACCGGAGCAGACAAGGGCAATTATGAGAATGTGAGCGTGACAATCACCATTACTCGCAGTTCCTGTGACCATAAGAATACGGAAGTGAGAGATAAGAAAAAAGTTACCTGTACCAAAAAAGGTACGAAGATAAAGGACAACGATGGTTCGACTTACATAGTTACAAGTGGCAAGGGCAAAACACCGACAGTACAGTACACTGGTCCAAAGAGTACTGCAAAAGGAACGGTTACCATTCCGGCAATGGTTAAGGTTGATGGAGTATCTTATAGAGTAACATCCATTGCGGACAATGCCTTTAAGAACAATAAGAAAATTACCAGGGTAGTGATTGGCTCAAACATAGTTACGATTGGAAAGAATGCGTTTGCCAAGTGTACAAATATAACAAGTATTGTAATAGGAGAGAATGTTACAAAGATAGAAAAAAATGCTTTTTATGGCTGCAAGAAGTTAGAGAAGATTACGATTCAATCAGAGAAACTGACTTCAAAATCAATAGCCAAATATGCCTTTAGAGGTATCAGCAAAAAGACAGTGGTCAAAGTTCCAACAAGTAAATATAAAGCATACAAGAAGATGCTTTATGCCAAGGGATTGAATAAGAAAGTCCAAATTCTGAAATATTAACACACTTTTATGGATGGCATTTGAATAGCAGCTTAGAGAGTATCCTAAAGTTTGTGTAAACCTCCAAACTGATGTAAGATAAAATTACTTAGTTTGGAGGTTGTTTTTATGGCAAGAAGAAAAGACAGCCCATAAAAAGCAGCAATGAGAGAAATGATAAATGTATACCAGAAGAATGCCAGAGAAATTTCTTTTTACCAAAGAGAAGGGTTCATTATTCAATGTGAAGGGTTGGATGAAGCTACTGGTGAAAAAGAGTACGCCATGCTATGGAAACAAAAATAGAAATATGCAACAAGTTACAAAAATCTTTTACAGGAAGGCTTTAAGATGGAGATTCGCAGAGATTTTTATTTGGATAAATTGATAAAAGGAAAAGCGTGGAATAGATGCGTTGCATGATTTTTATAACAAATAATGAAGGGAGTTGCTATATGGGATTATATGAAGATGATGGGGGATTTATAGATGATATAGTCTCATATTGCTTTAATTGGAGTCTGACGATATAATAAAAATCGCTGCTTTGAGAATGGCAAGGATATCATGATTCAAGATTTGGAGGAAATAAAGGAAAGCGATCCGCTGCAATATGAAAACCTCAAGCGGCAGGGAATCCGTTCTCTTGTGGTGGTTCCTCTGTACGATAATGGAAAGGTTATTGGCTTCTACGGGGTGGACAATCCGCCACCAGTATTTTTGGAATACTCACACGATATCCTTCAGATTGCTGCTGCCTTCCTGCTTTCCTGTCTCAAGCGGAGAAAGCTGCTGGCAAAATTGATGGAGTTAAGCTATAAGGATGCACTTACAGGGATAGGCAATCGTTTTGCTATGACCAACTATATCAGGCAGATGGATCGGAAGCAGAGTGTTGCAGTCGTGTACTGTGATGTTACAGGATTGAAGCAAGTGAACGATACACAGGGGCATGAGGCGGGCGATACCTTGATACGGAATGCCTGTGAATCTCTCAAGCAGGTATTTGATGGCTATGGTCTGTTCCGCATTGGCGGTGATGAACTGATGGTAATTTGCCCGAACATTACTCATGCTATCGCAGATGATCGGGTGGCGCAGCTGAAGGAAACTATAAAGGATTATTCTGTGAATCTGGCCGTCGGTATGGTCTGGTTGGAAGAGATGGGAGTGAGTCTGGAACGCTCCGTGATGGAAGCGGAAAAGCGGATGTATGAGGACAAGGCAGAATACTATAAAACAAGCGGGATTGAACGAAGAAAAATCTGACGCACCGAATCATTTTATATCAACGAAAAACCACCGGCGTTTCCGGTGTTTTTTCGTTGATAACAATTGAATCCGACAAAATTCATCGGAGAATGTGATACGACAAAAAACTGGAGAATCCGTCATGGAGCTTTTGACAGAGATACTTCGATTGCGATTCCTGTAATATTGGTAACAATGTTAAAGAACAAAGGTTATGAAGTGGATTTGTCTCTATTAGCCTGTCGTATCTCTGCGAACCAGAACCGGTGCAATCTGTTTGTGGATCGGAGCAGTCAGTGGTCGTGGTTTTCTTTTTTTTCGTTCTTCCATTTGTTGTACCAATAATTCCATGGCTGTGTGGGCAATGACATCAATCTGCTGCCCGATAGTCGTGATTGGAAGAATCGCTTCGCCGGCAATCGGAGAGTTATCAAAGCCGATCAGTTCATAGGTATCCGGGAGGCAGCCGTATTTTTGAAAAATCAAATTGAGAAACATATTGGCATAGGTGTCGTTCGAAAGAAAGACACCTTTCTTTTTATCCGGGTAACGTACATCGATATTGGAAAATATACTGCGCATTTGCGCATAGATATCCTGATAGGAATCACCGGTGACATCAAGGTGCAGTTCATATGGAACGTTGTGTTCCCTGCATGTATCTTCAAATGCACGAATACGGTCGTATGCAGGAACATTCTTCGGGACATCCACATTGATATGAAGCATGATGTCACAGTTGTTTCGGATTAAAAGTGATGTAGCCTGCAAGGCACCCATATAGTTGTCGGTGGTTACACTGCAAATGTGCTCAGCTTCGCGCTCGATCGCGATAACCGGGATATGATAAGATCGGCTGCTTTTCCGGCAGCGCGATCGAGGCGGACGGAAAGCATGTACTTGTTTATACCGGTGTGACGAAAGTCAAGCTGGAAGACCAAAGTGAGCAGGAGCGACAGAATCAGTGCATTGCTTTTGGCGATGGAAAAGATTATGTCAAGTATGAGAAGAATCCGGTCGTGACCGGTGATATGCTTCCGGAGAACTGCAGCCGCATTGATTTCCGTGATCCGAAGATCTGGAAAGAAAACGACACCTATTTGGAAATAAACGAGTGTTGATCTGTTCCCCACAGAATATGAAAGCAGAAAAGTATGAATTTCATAATGGACATAATTCGGTTTACTTCGCCGGTGATTATGATTCGGAGACACACAGCTTTGTCAAAGAAGAGCCACATCCACTGGTTTACGGAATGGATTTTTATGCGCCGCAGACGACAGAACTTCTGGATGGCAGACGCATTATGATCGCATGGATGAAATCGTGGGATGCATGTGTGATCCCGGACTCACAGGATTGGCAGGGAATGATGACACTTCCTCGTGAATTGGAATTGAAGGGCGGACGGATCTGGCAGAAACCGGTGCGCGAGATTGAAACATATCATAAGAATTTTTGTAAATACGAGAAAGCAGAAATTGATGGAGAGACAACACTTGCCGGTGTGGAAGGGCGCACAATCGATTTGACCGTTACCTTGGAAAACGGGGATTTTACCACTTTTTCCATGAAACTGGCAGCAAACGATGAGTATGAAACAAGCTTTACTTACCATAAGGAATGTGGAATGCTGGAGATTGACCGCATTTATTGCGGAGTGACCAAAGACATTGTCTGTGTGCGTAAGATTAAGATCAGTGATCCGGATGGTCTTAAGACAATGCGTTTTATTCTGGATCGTCAGTCCATTGAACTTTTTATCAATGATGGCCAGCAGGTTGCAACAACCGCGATCTGCACGCCGCAGGAAGCAAAAGGTATTTCCTTCTTTAGTGACAGAAAAATGTGGATCAATGTTGAAAAATACGATATTGTGAAGCCGGCATAGATTGTTTCCAGGAGATATATTACAAGGTAAGGGTAAAAGAAGAGCAGGAGGAAAAGAGAATGGATGTTGTAGCATTTCGGTGCAAAGAAGCCGGAGCGTGCGCAGCAGACGCTTAAGTATGCAATCATGATCGCGTTTGGATTCGGACTTGTTGCGGAGACAACAAAAAAGTTTTGTTTGACTTTTTTGAAAAAGACAAATATAATAACTGACGAACGAGTAGCAAATCTGCGTAAATCCAGTTTTGCTGCTCGTTTTTATTTTGTATATGCCGGAAAAAGTGTGTAGCTTATCAGCGTAAGTCCAACTTATTTTGATAGGTACACACTTTTTTGCTGTATAGGGAATTGCTTTTGAATTCCCTATACAGCAAAAGCAAGCAAGCTTGCAAGGGATGCGCATCTCACGGAGTTGAAGATTATGCTACGCATCCGTTCGGGCGCAAAAGTGTGCGGCAAGCGCACACTTTATGAAGAGAAAAAGGAGGATAAAGTTAAGATGGCAGAGAGTAACAGGATGAAGGAGATGCCGGTCAATAAGCTCATGGTGCAGATGGGAATACCGATGATCCTATCGATGGCATTGCAGGCAGTCTACAATATCGTGGATAGTGCCTTTGTCGGAAACATGAGAGAGGGAAGTGAGGCAGCATTAAATGCGCTTACGCTGGTGTTCCCGGTGCAGATGCTTATGGTAGCAGTGGGAATCGGAACCGGTGTGGGAACGAATGCACTTCTTGCGAGAACGCTCGGACAGGGAAATGCGAAAAAGGCAGCAAAAGTTGCTGGAAACAGCTTATTTTTGGGTGTGATTATTTATGCGGTATGTCTGTTGTTTGGAATTTTCGGTGTGAAAGCTTATATTTCATCGCAGATCGTTGATCCGCAAGTGATCACGATGGGAACTAGCTATCTTCGAATCTGTTGCGTGATTTCAGTTGGAATTATTTTCTTTTCATTATTTGAGAAATTGTTGCAGGCAACAGGACGTTCACTTTATTCCACGATTGGTCAGGTTGTGGGAGCAGTTGTGAATATCGTCCTTGATCCGATTATGATCTATGGTATCGGACCGGTGCCGGAAATGGGTGTCAAGGGAGCTGCGTATGCAACCGTAATCGGACAGGTTGCGTCAGCATTATTATTGCTTGTTTTTCATTTGAAATTAAATAGAGAGTTTGAACATGACGTAAAATACATGAAACCGGATGGAGGTATCATCAGGGAAATTTATTCCATCGGACTTCCGGCGATTATTGCGCAGGCACTGATGTCGATCATGGTTTATGTGATGAACCTGATCTTGAAATTCTCACCATCGGCACAGACGGCATACGGTTTGTTCTACAAGGTGCAGCAGTTCGTTTTATTCCTTGCATTCGGACTTCGTGATGCGATCACGCCGATTATTGCTTTTGCATGCGGTATGGGAAGCAAAAAGCGTATTAAGGATGGAATCAAATATGGTCTGATCTATACGATTGCACTCATGGTCATCGGTGTTGCAATCACGGAACTTTTCCCAGGTGCGTTTGCGACCCTGTTTAATGCAGGAGCGTCCAGAGAATATTTTATCAGTGCGATGCGGATTATTTCCATCAGCTTTATTTTCGCAGGAATCAATGTCGCATACCAGGGAATTTATCAGGCTTTGGACGGTGGTATCGAGTCACTCGTGATCTCGCTGCTCAGACAGTTTGTAATCATATTACCGCTTGCAGGCATTTTTTCGATTTTTGCCCGAAACGGACAGATGGGCGTTTCACTGATCTGGTGGGCGTTCCCGATTACGGAGCTTATCGCGTGTGTGGTCGGATACGTGTTGTTGAAGAAAATTAAGAAGAATAAAGTAGATGCTTTAAACTAAGGGGGATGAAATAATGGCAAAACGAATCATTACGATCAGCAGAGAGTTCGGAAGCGGCGGCCGCTTTATCGGAGAAGAAGTGGCAAAGCAGCTTGGAATCAAATATTATGATAAGGATATCATCTCACAGATTGCAGAAACATCCGGTTTCTCGCAGGAATACATAGAGAAAAAGTCTGAATTATCTCCGAAGAAAGGACTGTTTGCTTATGCTTTCACCGGTCGTGACATTACCGGAAAATCCGTGGAAGATATGGTGTATGAAGCGCAGCGAAAAGTGATTCTGGATATTGCAGAAAAAGAAAGCTGTGTGATCATAGGACGAAACGCGGATTTCATCCTAAAGGATCGATGTGATGTCTTAAACGTTTTTATACACGGGGATGAACCGGAGAAAGTGCAGCGAATCTGCAGTCTCTATCATGTTTCGGAAGATGAGGCTGTAAAGATGATGACGGACATTGACAAAAGGCGAATGACAAATTATCGTTTTTACACGGAGCAGAAATGGGGCATGACCTGCAATTATACGTTGGCGTTAAACAGTTCCGAGCTTGGATATGATCTGTGTGAAAAATTCATCATAGAATGTGCAGGATAGGTATGAAATTAAGGTGGGAGCAGCGGCTCCCATCTTTTATATTGGAAGATAGACGATAGGAAAATTTTGTTGTAAAATACCTCTTGACTTGGAGTGCACTCTAAGTGCTATAGTCTCATCGTATCAGGAAATCAAAAAGAAGGAGATCGTGTTATGACAATCAAGGAAGTGAGCGAGAAATACGCTGTGTCGCAGGACACACTTCGTTACTATGAACGGATCGGACTGATTCCGCCGGTCGCAAGGACAACCGGAGGTATCCGTAATTATACGGAATCGGATATCGGCTGGGTGGAGACTGCGGTATGCATGCGGAATGCCGGAGTGCCGATCGAGGCTTTGATTGAGTATGTGAAGCTTTTTCAGATGGGAGATGCAACGTTTGAGGCAAGGCGTCAGCTTTTGCAGGAGCAGTACGATCATCTCATGGAGCAGAAAAAGCAGATCGAGCAGACGATGGAACGTCTGCAGTACAAGATCTCCAGATACGAGAACGCGCTGGAAACGGGCGTATTAACATGGGACAAAAAGGAGTGCGAATAAGATGTATATTGAGAAAATCAACGGACCGGAGGACGTAAAGAAGATCAGCATTGAGGAATTACCGAAACTTGCCCAGGAAATGCGAGATGCGCTTCTCGTTCGCGCAAGTAAACACGGCGGACATTTCGGGCCGAACTTTGGAATGGTGGAGGCGACGATCGCGCTGCACTATGTATTCGAGTCACCGAAGGATAAGATCGTTTACGACGTATCACACCAGAGTTATCCGCATAAGATGCTGACCGGACGAAAGGATGCCTATCTGTTCGAGGAGCATTATGACGATGTGTCCGGTTATTCCAACCCGAACGAGAGTGAGCATGATTTCTTTACCGTGGGACATACTTCCACCTCGGTCAGTCTTGCGGCAGGACTTGCAAAGGCAAGAGATTTAAAGGGTGAAAAAGGCAATGTGATCGCGGTCATCGGCGACGGTTCCTTAAGCGGCGGCGAGGCTTTAGAAGGTCTTGACTACGCAGCGGAACTCGGTGGCAACTTCATTATTGTGGTCAATGACAATGATATGTCGATCGCGGAGAACCACGGCGGACTGTATCAGAATCTCGCTCTGCTCAGAGAGACAAACGGACAGGCAGAGTGTAATCTGTTTAAAGCGATGGGACTCGATTATGTCTATGTGGACAAAGGCAATGATGTGGCAGATCTGATCGCCGCATTTAAGATCGTTAAAGACAGCACAAAGCCGGTCGTTGTGCATATTAACACGTTGAAAGGTAAAGGCTATGCACCGGCGGAGCAGCACAAGGAACAGTGGCATTTCAGCGGTCCGTTTGACATCGAGACCGGAGCACCGCTGATGGCCGATATGGGTGAAGATTATTCTTCCGTAACCTGTGAATATCTGTTAAAGAAGATGAAAGAAGATCCGGCGGTTGTTGCAATCACATCCGGTACACCGACCGTTATGGGATTTACCGAGGATAAGCGTAAGGAAGCGGGACGTCAGTTTGTCGATGTCGGTATCGCGGAGGAGACAGCAGTCGCTTTGGCATCCGGTATTGCAGCAAACGGCGGCAAGCCTTTCTACGGTGTGTACAGTACATTCGTGCAGAGAACATTTGACCAGATCGCACAGGATGTCTGCATCAACAACAGCCCGATCACGATGGTGACATTCTGGGGATCGGTATACGGCATGAACGATGTGACACATCTCGGATTTCAGGATATTCCGATGATGGCAAATATCCCGAATCTGGTATACCTTGCGCCGACGACTAAGGAAGAGTACTTTGCAATGCTTGACTGGTGCATGGATCAGACAGAATATCCGGTTGCAATCAAGCTTCCGGGCGGTGCGATAATCTCTGACGGAGCCAGGGTTACCAAGGATTTCAGTAAACTTAACAAGTATGAAGTAACCGAGAGAGGAAGCAAGGTAGCAATCCTCGGACTCGGAACATTCTACGGACTTGCAAAAGAGACGGCTGCACTCCTTAAGAAAAAAGCCGACATTGCTGCAACTGTGATCAATCCGTATTACATCACCGGTCTGGATGAGGAACTTCTGACGGAACTGAAGAAGGATCACGATGTTGTCATTACGATCGAGGACAGTATTCTTGACGGCGGATTCGGTGAGAAGATCGCGCGTTTCTACGGCGACAGCGATGTGAAAGTGTTAAATTACGGCTTGAAGAAAGAATTTCTCGACCGCTATCAGGTGGATGAGGTGTTGAAAGCCAACCGTCTGACAAGTGAACAGATTGCGGATGATGTTTTAAATCTGTAAAAAGTATGCACAAATAAAGAACGCCCGGAAGGTCATAAAGATACTTCCGGGCGTTCTTGTTACATTAATTCGTGGTCGTAGACCGCGCGCTCGCCACCGATGAATTTCAGTCTTGTGCGGGCACATACTACATGCGCATTTCCAATCTGTTTTGTCTCGATTCGTGTCGGTACGGCAACATCACGCAGATGCATGCCGATCAGAGTATCGCCGATATCCATTCCGGCGCCTGCTTTAATATGTTCGACAGCAGCAGGCTGCTTGAATGTCTTGTAGGCTGCGGTGGCGAAGGAACCGCCGGCTTTCGGCTGAGGAACGACATTGACTTTCGGATAACCGAATTTCTCTGCAGCTTCGGCTTCAAGGATCAGTGCACGGTTTAAGTGCTCGCAGCACTGTGCTGCCAGATACACACCGTATTCCTGCGTTGCCTGATAGATTCCGGCAAATACCATATCAGCCAGTTCCGGTTTCGAATGCGTTCCGATCGTTTCGCCGCATACTTCGCTGGTGGAACAGCCGACGACGAAGAGATCGCCTTTCTCCAGTTTTGCTTTTTCCAATATTTCTTTTGCGGCAGTATATGCCTCATCTTTTATTTTTGTCATGTCTTCCATTGTATCATAACCTCCAATCAACTCGATCATTGAGTCAAAGTTTTTCAATTCATTTTTCTCAAACAATAGTATAGCCCAATAAAAACAAAAAGCAAGGCTTGCGTGAAATTGATCTGATCAGGAGCAAAGTTGTTGTAGCCGATTTCAATATGCGATATAATGAAACCAGCTGATGCATGGAAATGGAGAAAGAAAAATTATGATGAATCGTTTTATCGCATACAATATGCCAAAGATTGAACTGCACTGTCACCTGGACGGCTCGATGAGTGTCGAACTGACGAAGAAACTACTTGCCGATATGGGCGAAGAATATACAAAGGAAGAATTGCAGGAGGCTTTGACGGCACCGATGGATTGTCCGTCTCTTGCGGACTACCTGAAGCGGTTTGATCTGCCGCTTCGCTGTTTGCAGACGAAGAATGGTCTTCGTGCTGCGGCAGAAGAACTGGCGCTGCGTGCGGCAAAGGAGCAGGTCAAGTATCTGGAAGTGCGCTTTGCCCCTTCGTTTTCGATGCAGCAGGGACTTTCTGTAAAAGAGATTATTGAGAGTGTCAATGAAGGCTTAAAATCTGCGGAGGCAAAACGCGATATTCATACGGGAATCCTGGTCTGTGCCATGCGAAACCTTGACAAAGAGACAAATCTTGCGATGCTTAAGGATGCAAGAGAATTTCTCGGAGCCGGTGTTGTGGGCTGTGATCTGGCAGGAGATGAGAAGGCGTATCCAACTTCGGAATTTCATGAATTGTTTGAGTGGGCGAGAAAGAATGAGATTCCTTTTACCATTCATGCGGGGGAGTGCGGCAGTGCACTCGATGTACAGACGGCAATCGAGTACGGCGCAAGAAGAATCGGACACGGCATCGCGATGAAGGATGATCCGGAAGTGATGAAGCTTTGTGCGGATAAGAAGATTGGAGTGGAACTCTGCCCGACAAGCAACTTACAGACCAAGGCGATCGGTTCCATCGAGGATTATCCATTTACGAAATTCTACGAAGCTGGGATTCCAATGTCCATCAACACGGACAACCGGACCGTGAGTGATACAACTTGCACAGATGAATATATGCGGCTGACGGAGGCCGGAATGTTTAAGGAGGCAATGTGCCAGAAAATCTATATGGCATCACTTGCTACGAGTTTTGCGGACGATTCCATCAAGAATGAAGTATTCAGTCGCTGGCCGCTCATGTAAATGATGCGGTACATCTTTGATGTATCGCTTGCGGTAATGCGAAGCGTTATCGCCCTGTTTGCGGTAACTCGAAGAGTTATCGGCTCGTCAGTGAGACTTGAATAATTTCTTGGAAACGTTATATTCTGGTTTACAGTTTCCTTGATTTTCCGTATAATAAAGGATTGTGAAGAACGAATAAAGAAGCCGCAGGAAGCGGCAGGAGGAAATATATGTCAATTGATCAGAGCAAAATTCGTAATTTTTGTATTATTGCCCATATTGATCATGGTAAGTCGACGCTTGCCGATCGAATTATTGAGAAAACCGGTACACTGACCAGCCGAGAGATGCAGGCGCAGGTGCTTGACAACATGGACTTGGAGAGAGAGCGTGGAATCACAATCAAATCCCAGGCCGTTCGCATTATCTACAGTGCGAAGGATGGAAATGAGTATATTTTTAACCTTATTGATACACCGGGACATGTGGATTTCAATTATGAAGTGTCACGAAGTCTTGCGGCGTGTGACGGCGCGATTCTTGTCGTGGATGCGGCACAGGGCGTGGAGGCACAGACGCTTGCCAATGTATATCTTGCTTTGGATCATGATCTGGATGTCATGCCGGTCATCAACAAGATCGATCTGCCGAGTGCAAGACCGGATGAAGTGATTCAGGAGATTGAGGATGTCATCGGAATTGAGGCACAGGATGCCCCGCGAATTTCGGCAAAGACAGGTCTTAATATTGAGGATGTGCTGGAACAGATCGTAACGAAGATTCCGGCGCCGACCGGAGATCCGAAGGCTCCACTGAAAGCACTGATCTTCGATGCAATCTATGATTCGTACAAAGGTGTTATCATTTTCTGTCGTATTAAGGAAGGTACGGTTAAAGTTGGTACCAAGATTAAGATGATGGCAACCGGAGCCGAGGACCTTGTAACAGAGGTTGGCTACTTTGGTGCGGGACAGTTTATTCCGTGTGATGAGCTTTCTGCAGGAATGGTTGGTTATATTGCTGCCAGCATTAAGAATGTGCGTGATACCCGTGTCGGTGATACCGTGACGGACAGTGAGCGTCCATGTGACGAGGCTCTCCCGGGATATAAGAAAGTCAATCCGATGGTTTACTGTGGATTGTATCCGGCGGATTCCGCAAAGTATCCGGATCTTCGCGATGCGCTTGAAAAGCTGCAGGTCAACGATGCGTCGCTGCAGTTTGAACCGGAGACATCACTGGCACTCGGATTTGGTTTCCGATGTGGATTCTTAGGTCTTTTACACTTGGAAATCATTCAGGAGCGATTGGAGAGAGAGTTTAATCTGGATCTTGTCACCACTGCACCGAGTGTTATCTACAAGGTACACAAGACGGATGGCGAGGTCATTGATCTGACGAATCCATCCAATCTGCCGGATCCGTCGGAAATCGAATATATGGAGGAACCGTATGTCTCTGCTGAGATTATGGTGACGAGCGAGTATGTTGGCGCGATCATGAAGCTTTGTCAGGAAAGACGTGGTATCTATCTGAGCATGGATTACATTGAGGCAACACGTGCGGTCATCAAGTATGATCTGCCGCTCAATGAGATCATCTACGATTTCTTTGATGCACTCAAGTCCCGTTCGAGAGGATACGCTTCGTTTGACTATGAGATGAAGGGCTACCAGCGGTCAGAACTTGTGAAACTGGATATCCTGATCAACCGCGAGATGGTCGATGCGTTGTCCTTTATTGTGTTTAAGGAGAGTGCGTACGACAGAGGCCGCAGAATGTGCGAGCGTCTGAAGGAAGAGATTCCGAGACACTTGTTTGAAATCCCAATCCAGGCAGCTGTGGGCGGCAAGATTATTGCAAGAGAGACCGTGAAGGCGATGCGTAAGGACGTGCTTGCCAAGTGTTACGGCGGCGATATTTCGCGTAAGAAGAAACTTCTTGAGAAGCAGAAGGAAGGCAAGAAGCGTATGCGCCAGATCGGTACGGTAGAGGTGCCGCAGGAGGCGTTTATGAGTGTCTTAAAGCTGGATGAGGATTAAATGAACAATAATAATTTGGAACTTTATATTCACACGCCTTTTTGCGTGAAGAAATGTGCATACTGTGATTTCCTATCGTTTCCGGCGGATACAAACACGCAGATTCAGTATGTCCATGCCCTGTTAAATGAGATCCGTTTCTATGGGGAGCGGATGGGCGATTATCAGGTTTCAACCATCTATATCGGTGGTGGTACACCGAGCTGGCTGGAGCCGGAACTTCTTGTCGCGATCATGGATCAGGTGTACAACAGTTTTCATGTGCGGGAGGATGCGGAAGTCAGTATCGAGTGTAATCCGGGAACGGTTACCACCGCAAAGCTTGAGGCTTATCGAAGAGCGGAAATCAACCGTTTGTCGATCGGCTTGCAGTCTGCAAACAATGAAGAACTGAAAATGCTCGGACGGATCCACACGTACGAACAGTTCTTAAAGACCTATGAACTTGCGCGCAATGCGGGATATACAAACATCAACGTGGATCTGATGAGCGGACTGCCGCATCAGAGTGCGGAGTCGTTTGCCGATACGCTTCAGAAGGTGATCCGGCTGAAACCGGAGCATATTTCCGCATACTCACTGATCATTGAAAAAGGCACGCCTTTTTATGAAAAATACAAGTTTGACATGGTGCGTCAGGAAGCGGGAATGAAGACGGAGCTGCTTCCGACAGAAGACGATGTATATAAAATGCTGAAACTGACCCAGCTTGTATTGGCAAAGGCAGGGTATGACCGGTATGAGATTTCGAATTATGCCAAGCCAGGTTATGCATGCCGGCATAATGTCGGATATTGGACGAGGGAGAATTATCTCGGTCTGGGTCTTGGGGCTGCATCGCTGATCGATAATGTGCGGTACAGCAATACAAGAGAGTTGTATGAATATATTGAGATCTGCCGTGAACTGACATTCCTTCCGCCGGAAGTGTTCGCACCGGAAGAGGGGATGGATGCCCCGGAACGCGGCTGGTTCGGAAGCAATCTTCATACGGAAGCCGCGGTAGTCAATCGCAAGGCACAGATGGAAGAATTCATGTTTCTCGGTCTTCGTATGACAGAGGGAATCTCAAGGAACGAGTTTGAAGCGAATTTCGGCATGCCGATTGAGGCTGCGTATGTACAGGTGCTTCCGGATCTGCAGGCGCAGAAGCTCATTGAGAAACGGGAGGGCAGAGTGTATCTGACGGATCGTGGTATGGATGTTGCCAATTATGTGATGGCGCAGTTCTTGTTATAAATAAAGGAGAAAAGAATGGTTAAAATTATATCGGACAGTACTTGTGATCTGTCTTGGGCACTAATTGAAAAATACGATATCACGATTCTTCCACTTCATATTTTACTTGGGGACAAAGAATACAGGGATGGAGCGGATATTACACCGGAAGAAATCTTTGCATGGTCAGATGAAAACAAGACAACTCCGAAGACGTCAGCACCATCTCTCGTGGAGGCGGTAGAATGTTTGCGGTCATACGTGGAGGCAAAGACGGAAGTGATCTGCTTCTCAATTTCTGCAAGTATGTCGACATCTGGTAATGTAATGCGTCTTGCAGCGGAAGAGTTAGAGGCAGGAGATCTTGTGACAGTGATCGATTCGGCGAATCTGTCAACCGGAATCGGACATCTTGTGATCGAGGCGGCGCTTATGGCGCAGGAAGGCAAGGATGCACAGACAATCGCACAAACAATAGAGGAATTAAAGCCGCGCGTGCGTGCCAGCTTCGTGGTAGATACACTGACTTATTTATATAGAGGCGGAAGATGCAGTGCGGTTGCAGCGATGGCGGGCGGTGTGTTAAAGCTTCACCCGAAGATTGTTGTGGAAAATGGTGCGATGGATGCGACAAAGAAGTATCGTGGCAAGCTCGACAATGTGATTCTTTCTTATACGAAGGACATGGAAGAAGCCTTAAAGGCAGCGAAGCCGGATCGTGTCTTTATCACACATTCTGGTTGTGACAAAGCAACGGTGGACAAGGTGCGTGAGTATCTGAAAGGATTGAATCATTTTAACGAGATTATTGAGACGCGTGCCGGTGGTGTGATCTCCAGTCACTGTGGACCGGGAACACTTGGCGTGCTTTTTATTGCACAGTAGATTATGTGATGCATTAGAAGGGTATCATATATGTTTGCGAAAGTTGGAATAGATTGGTATTCGGATAAGGAGGAACGAAGATGGTTAAACACATTATATTATGGAATTTAAAAGATGAATTTACAGAGGAGCAGAAGGTAGACATTCGTGCAGGTATCAAGGAAGGTCTTGAGGGACTTGCCGGACAAATCCCGGGACTGATTGATATCTCGGTTCGCATTGATTATCTGCCGACATCGACCGTCGATGTAATGCTCGATACCACATTCGAGAGTGTTGAGGCACTGAAAAACTACAGTACTCATCCGAAGCATGTGGCGGTAGCAGACACTAAGGTTCGCCCGTATACAGCGGTTCGATCCTGTATCGATTACGAAATTTAAATATTTTATACCGCAGTTGTGTTTTGGAATTTTTATAATTCTATATTCTAATCATGGTATTATTTTATAGAATGTGTGAAGGCAGAGAAGCATGGCATAAGAATAATGAAACATTTCACAAGAACTGCATAAATTTGTCAGGTGGTGAATTTCGTCTCAAAGTTTGTGTCCATTCGAAGACGAACATCTTCTGACGGAAGTACAGATGAGAAAAACACGCGATTTCGATTTATAGGAATCGCGTGTTTTTCTCGGATGAACGAACGGATAGAAGTGTCCGGCGTCGAATGAACATAAACAATCCAAAGAGACGAAAGAACCACCGACAAATTTGCAGATCGAAGTGAGTTTCATTATTCTTATGTCATGTTTACTGCCGAAGAGTAGATAAAAAATAGTTGTATTAGAAAAAGAATTATAAAATATCTATAAAATAGCATCAAGGTGTTGACAATGAAAACCCTTGGTGCTATTTTATTAACAGAAAAGATATTAGCACTCCAAACAAATGAGTGCTAACAACAAAAATCCCGGATGACAGGAGATGTGAAATGGGAATGGATAACGAAGAATTAGATGAGAGAAAAGTAAAGATACTAGATGCGATCATCCGCAATTATCTGGCAACCGGTGAGCCGGTCGGTTCCCGTACCATTTCAAAATATACGGATCTGAACTTGAGTTCCGCAACGATCCGTAATGAGATGTCAGATCTCGAGGAACTGGGATATATCGTACAGCCACACACTTCTGCGGGACGTATTCCTTCCGATAAGGGATATCGGTTCTACGTAGATCATCTGATGCAGGAGAAGGATCGGGAAGTCAGGGAGATGAAGGACTTCGTCATCGAGAAGACCGAGAAGATGGATCAGGTATTGAAGCAGGTCGCTAAGATGCTTGCCAATAATACCAACTATGCAACTCTTGTATCGGCACCGGCATACAATACGAATAAGGTCAAGTTTATTCAGCTGTCCAATGTGGATGATACCCACATCCTGGCAGTCATCGTAATGAATAGTAATATGGTTAAGAATCAGATGATTCCGGTGGAGGAGCCGCTTGATAATGAGACACTCCTGAAACTGAACATCTTATTGAATACAGCACTCAACGGATTATCGCTGCAGGAGATCAATCTTGGAACGATCGCCAAGCTCAAGGAGCAGGCGGGTATCCATTCTACGATCGTGAGCGATGTGCTTGATACTCTGGCACAGACGCTCAGTGACAATGAGGATCTTCAGATTTACACAAGCGGTGCGACGAACATCCTCAAGTATCCGGAACTTTCCGATTCCGAGAGTGCAACGAATCTTCTCTCCACATTCGAGGAGAAGGATGAACTGTTAAGCCTGGTAACTGAATCACTTTCCGATGACAGTAACGACAAAGGAAACGGAATTCAGGTTTATATAGGAAATGAAGCCCCGATCCGCACCATGAAGGACTGCAGTGTTGTGACAGCAACGTATGATCTCGGGGAAGGCGTTAAGGGAACCATCGGAATCGTTGGACCGAAGCGTATGGATTACGAAAATGTAGTAGATAACCTGAAGAATCTGAAGGCTCAGCTGGACGGAATCTTCGATAAAGATAAGGGTGATTCTTAGAAAGGTGGTAAGCATGGCAGAGACAAAGAAAGACGTCATGGATGAAGAATTAAAAGAAGTGAACGAGGCAGCTGAGGCAGAGACCGAAGCGGCTGAAAATAATCAGGAAGAGGAAACAAAAGAGACCGAAGCACAAAGTGATGAGGCTGCGAAGGAAGATGAGGCAGAAGCATCCGGTGCAGAGGAGAATAAAGACAAAGGTCTGTTTGGCAAGAAAAAGAAGAAAGACAAGAAGGATGAGCAGATCGAAGATTTAAACGATCGCTTGAGACGCCAGATGGCAGAGTTCGATAACTTCCGTAAGCGTTCCGAGAAAGAAAAATCCCAGATGTTTGATATGGGAGCAAGATCCATTATCGAGAAGGTGCTTCCGGTTGTGGATAATTTCGAGAGAGGTCTTGCAGCAGTACCGGAGGAACAGAAGGATGACGCTTTTGTGACCGGTATGGATAAAATATATAAGCAGCTGATGACAGAACTGGATGCGATTGGAGTTAAGCCAATCGAAGCACTTGGACAGGAATTCAATCCGGATCTTCACAATGCAGTGATGCAGGTGGAGAGCGAAGAGTATGATCCGGGTGTGGTTGCACAGGAGCTGCAGAAGGGTTACACGTACAAGGATACGGTAGTCCGTCACAGTATGGTCGCTGTGGTAAGCGAATAATGCTTTTTCCCATCTTAGTATGGTGAAAATATAAACATGTTAACAAAGTAATGAATTGATAAATATAGGAGGACAAGAAAATGGGCAAGATTATTGGTATTGACTTAGGAACAACCAACAGCTGTGTAGCTGTTATGGAAGGTGGAAAACCTACCGTTATCGCAAACCAGGAAGGTGCAAGAACAACACCATCCGTTGTAGCATTCACAAAGACAGGCGAGCGTCTGATCGGTGAGCCGGCTAAGCGTCAGGCTGTAACAAACGCTGAGAAGACAATTTCTTCAATCAAGAGACATATGGGTACAGATTACAAAGTAGCCATCGATGATAAGCAGTACAGCCCGCAGCAGATCTCTGCTATGGTACTTCAGAAGTTAAAGGCAGATGCAGAAGGATACCTTGGCGAGAAGGTTTCAGAGGCTGTTATCACAGTTCCTGCATACTTCAACGATGCTCAGCGTCAGGCAACCAAGGATGCAGGTAAGATCGCAGGTCTTGATGTAAAGCGTATCATCAACGAGCCTACCGCAGCAGCACTTGCATATGGCCTTGACAATGAGAAGGAACAGAAGATCATGGTATACGACCTTGGTGGTGGTACATTCGATGTATCAATCATTGAGATCGGTGATGGTGTCATCGAAGTATTATCTACAAATGGTGATACACATCTTGGTGGTGATGATTTTGATAACAAGATCACACAGTGGATGATCGATGAGTTCAAGAAGGCAGAGGGCGTTGATCTTTCTACTGATAAGATGGCTTTACAGAGATTAAAAGAAGCTGCTGAGAAGGCTAAGAAGGAACTTTCTTCTGCAACAACGACCAATATCAACTTACCATTCATCACAGCTACTGCTGAGGGACCGAAGCATTTCGATATGAACCTCACAAGAGCAAAATTCGATGAGTTGACACATGACCTTGTAGAGAAAACTGCAATCCCTGTTCAGAACGCTATGAGAGATGCCGGACTTACAAATGCAGATCTTGGTCAGGTACTGTTAGTTGGTGGTTCTACACGTATCCCGGCTGTACAGGATAAGGTAAGACAGCTTACCGGCAAGGAGCCAAGTAAGTCATTGAACCCGGATGAGTGCGTAGCAATCGGTGCTTCTATCCAGGGTGGTAAGTTAGCAGGAGATGCCGGTGCCGGCGAGATCTTACTTCTTGATGTAACTCCACTTTCACTCTCTATCGAGACAATGGGTGGTGTTGCTACAAGACTGATTGAGAGAAATACAACCATTCCTACTAAGAAGAGCCAGATCTTCTCTACCGCAGCTGATAACCAGACAGCCGTTGATATCAACGTTGTACAGGGTGAGAGACAGTTTGCAAGAGATAATAAGTCACTCGGACAGTTCCGTCTGGATGGTATCCCACCAGCACGTCGTGGTGTACCACAGATCGAGGTTACATTCGATATCGATGCCAACGGTATCGTAAATGTATCTGCTAAGGATCTTGGAACAGGTAAGGAGCAGCATATCACAATTACTGCCGGCTCTAACATGTCCGATGAAGAGATCGATAAGGCTGTCAAGGAAGCAGCTGAATTCGAGGCTCAGGATAAGAAGAGAAAAGAAGCAATCGATGCAAGAAATGAAGCAGAGAGCTTCGTATTCCAGACAGAGGATGCTTTAAAGCAGGTTGGCGAGCAGATCGATGCAGCTGATAAGTCTGCTGTTGAGGCTGATATCGCAGCCGTTAAGTCTTTCCTTGAGGCACATCCGGAAGCTGATCAGATGACAGAGGCTGATGTCGCTGAACTTAAGGCAGCACAGGAGAAACTGACAGAGAGTGCACAGAAGGTATTTGCTAAGATGTATGAGCAGGCTCAGGCAGCGCAGGGAGCAGCAGGAGCAGCCGGTGCAGGTCCTGACATGAGCAACATGGGTGGAGCAGCTGGTGCTGATGCATCACAGGGCGCTGACGATGACGTCATCGACGCTGACTTCAAAGAAGTTTAATCCAAAGAGACGGCATGAAATCAGAAAGCCGGTTGATGCAGGCGTAGGTCGTCAGGCTTCGATTGGTGACATGAAATAACAAGTGTATGGGGTTTTCGGTTTTGCCGAAAACCCTATGTGCGGATATAAGGGTTTAAGATTATGGCAGAGAAAAGAGATTATTATGAGGTATTAGGAATTCCTAAGACCGCAACGGAAGCTGAGATTAAGAAAGCATTCCGTACAACCGCCAAGAAGTACCATCCGGATATGCACCCGGGTGATAAGGAGTGCGAGGAAAAGTTCAAGGAAGCGCAGGAAGCTTATGCGGTGCTCAGCGATCCGGACAAGAGACGTCAGTATGATCAGTTCGGTCACGCTGCTTTTGATGGAAGTGCAGGAGGTGCCGGTGGATTCGATTTCTCAGGAATGGATATGGGAGATATCTTCGGAGATATCTTTGGAGATTTCTTCGGAGGCGGATCCAGAAGAGGACCGAGCAACGGTCCGGCAAAGGGAGCCAATGTGCGCCTGAGCGTTCGAATTACGTTTGAGGAAGCTGTCTTTGGATGCTCCAAGGAATTGGAATTTTCCTATAAGGAAGAGTGTTCTACCTGCCACGGAACCGGTGCAAAACCGGGTACATCGCCGGAGACCTGTTCAAAGTGTGGTGGTAAAGGTAAGGTGGTATATTCGCAGCAGTCCCTGTTTGGTATGATGCAGAATGTGCAGACTTGTCCGGACTGCCAGGGAAGTGGTAAGGTCGTTAAAGAAAAATGTACGAACTGTCGTGGAACCGGTTATATTGCCAAGAAAGTTAAGAAGACCGTTGAGATTCCAGCGGGTATTGACAACGGACAGTGCGTCCGTGTCCGTGATTACGGTGAACCGGGAGTTAACGGAGGACCGCGAGGCGATCTGTTGGTAGAGGTAATCGTAGCGAGAAATCCGGCTTTCGAGCGTCAGGATATGAATATTTTCTCGAATGCCTCGATCAGTTTCGGCATTGCAGCGCTCGGCGGAGATGTTCGCATTAAGACCGTTGACGGCGATATTATCTATACCGTAGCACCTGGAACACAGAGTGGAACGAGAATCCGTCTGAAGGGCAAGGGTGTTCCTTCATTGAGAAATAAGGCGGTACGAGGTGATCATTATGTAACGTTGATCGTGAATACGCCGACGGGACTCAGCAAAGAGGCGAAGGATGCACTCAAGCGCTTTGACGAACTGACGGGAGGCTCTCTTACGAAAGAGGGCGGTGCAGCGACCGCAGGTAAAGAGAAGAAAAAAGGCTTTATGGATAAAATCAAAGAATCACTCGATGATCTATAGAAGAGGAACCTGTTGGGATTAATTTCAGCAGGTTCATTTTTCGTTTCTCGGATCTACATTTATGCAAATTCACTATTTACTTTATACCATCAAATGTTGTATCATGTGCCTAGTAGTGAAAGTTCTAGGTCTATATCTATATCTTGTGTCGGGAGAAAATAAACACACGATATAGGTGATGAGTAATGTACAGATGGTGCTGTGTGGTATGAGATGGAGGAGTGTGCGGATGACGCTTGAGAATGAACGCAGAGCATTAGAAGAACAACGCCGCACGCTTGAGCGGGAACGCAGAGAGTTTACGCGGAGAGTTGAGATCGAGGATCGCAGACTGGAACAGCAACAGAAGCTGTTTGAGATGAAGTTTAAAATATTGGAAGAGGAACTTGTGAAGCTTGCAACGGAGAAGGAACAGGTGCAGAAGCAGAAAGCCTTCTATCAGAGAGTGCATGATTTTGAGTTCTTTAGTTCCGGTGCAACAAGAAAGAATGTGCCGAAGAACAATGTTGTAAAAGGCGAGATGTTCTTTTCCGGTGTGGAAAGTAAGCAGTCTTTGAAGAAACGTTATAAGGACTTGATCAAAATTTATCATCCTGACAATCTGGACGGGGATACCGATACGATTCAGGAGATCAACAGTGAGTATAATAAACTTTGTGCTGTGTACAAAGTATAGGAGAGTATATGGACAGACAATCATTAATAGAGGGATTGCAGAAAGCGTTTGACGGTGATGACCGGGAGAGAACGACAAACGATATTTCGGATGTGGAGTACAAGGGGGATACCAATACCCTATATGTGAAGAAACAGAAAATGTTTGATATGCAGAACAATGAACCAGAAGTGAAGCATGTTATGTCAGAGGAAGAAATATTTGAACGCCTGCATAAAGAACGCCACTAATTGAAGGAAGGGTGTAAGACCCTTCTTTTTCACTGTATGGCTATTTATTTGAGAGGATTCGAAAGCGACGTGAAATGATAAAACGGAGGAATAAGTGATGAAGTGGAAGAAATATACGATTGAGACGACAACGGCAGCAGAAGATTATATGAGCTCCATGCTGATGGATCTTGGAATTGAGGGCATTGAGATTGAGGATAATATTCCGCTCAGCAAAGAGGATCAGGCAGATATGTTTATTGATTTTCTGCCGGAACTCCCACCGGATGAGGGAATCAGTCATGTCAGCTTCTATATTGAAGAGGACGGAAGTGATCAGACTGAAATTTTAAAACAGGTGAAGGTTGGACTGGAAAATCTGCGTAGTATGGTGGAGGTCGGATCGGGAGTGATTTCTTCTTCAGAGACCGAAGATCTGGACTGGATCAATAACTGGAAGAAATATTTTTCTTCATTTACAATTGAAGATATTCTGATCAAGCCAACCTGGGAAGAATTAAAAGAAGAGGATAAGGACAAGTTCCTGATCGAAATTGATCCGGGAATCTCTTTTGGAACCGGAAAGCATGAGACGACGCAGCTTTGCATCCGTCAGCTCCTCAAATACATTCGCGGCAATGAGGACTATACACCGGCAGAGAAGCATCCGAAGGTACTTGATGTGGGATGTGGAAGCGGAATTCTTTCAATCGTTGCATTAAAGCTTGGTGCAAGAGAGGTCGTTGGAACGGATCTTGATGCAGACTGCATGACTTCGACCAGAGACAATATGCAGGTAAACCATTTGGATCCTGATCTTGGTAATTTTTATGTCGGTAACCTGATCGATGATGAAGATCTGCAGAAAACGGTTGGCACAGAAGAATATGAGATTGTTGTTGCCAACATTCTTGCAGATGTTATTATTCCGATGGCTCCGGTCATTCCGGCACGCTTAAAAGAGGGCGGATACTTTATTACATCCGGAATCATTGATTTCAAGGAGAATGAGGTTAAGGAAGCAATTGAAGCTGCAGGACTGAAAGTTGTTGAGATCAATCATCAGGGCGAGTGGGTCAATATTACCGCTCAGAAGGTTACAAAGTAAGATAACGGAGAGAAACGATGTATCAGTTTTTTGTAGAAGAGAATCAGGTACAGAATGATCGCATTGTGGTCATTGGAGAGGATGTCAACCATATCGTCAATGTCCTTCGTATGAAGCCGGGAGAAAAGGTACGTGTCAGCGACTCTGCGGAGCGCGCCTACTTTTGTCATGTGGAAGAACTCTCGCAGGATGAAGTGTGGATGAAAATTGATGCGGTGGATGAACAGGGCACAGAGTTTGCACACAAGGTGTATCTGTTTCAGGGCCTCCCGAAGGGAGACAAGATGGAGCTGATCATACAAAAAAGTGTAGAGCTTGGCGTAAATACAATCATTCCGGTTGCTATGAAAAATTGTGTGGTCAAGCTGGATGAGAAGAAGGCGGCAAATAAAGTGAAGCGCTGGCAGGCAATCGCAGAGAGCGCAGCGAAGCAGTCCAAGCGAACCGTAATCCCGGAAGTGAAGATGCCGGTCAGCTGGAAAGAAGCGGTACGGCAGGCTAAGATTCTGGATATTACCTTAGTACCATATGAGAATGAACGTGGAATGCAGGCAACCAGAGAAATCATGCAGGGTATCCCGGATGGAGCCACGATCGGTGTGATGATCGGACCGGAGGGTGGTTTTTCACCGGAGGAGATTGCAGAGGTGGATGGAACGATGCACCGGATCTCGCTCGGAAGAAGGATCCTTCGCACGGAGACAGCTGGACTTGCTACACTTTCTATGTTAATATATACACTTGACGTGTAGCTATTCAGAATGCGGTACGAGCAAGAAAAAGGATACGTCATGCTTGCATGTAAGTAGACTTTTTCCTGCTCGTAAGGCAACTCGAATAGAGTTGCCGTCCCACATATGAGCAAAATTAGCAACGAAGTTGCGGGAAAACACGACTTGTCGTGTGGTTTTGCGAATATATGTGGGGAGATATGAATAGTACCTTGATATAAAGAATGGGTAAAGAGGACAAAATGGAAGCATATTTAGATAATTCTGCTACAACCAGGTGCAGCCGGGCTGCGGCGGATCTTATGATGAAATTACTGACGGAGGATTTCGGCAATCCTTCGTCGATGCATAACAAGGGCGTGATCGCTGAAAACTATATGAATGATGCACGCAGAAAGATTGCGCGTACACTCAAAGTGCAGGAGAAGGAAATCTGTTTTACCTCAGGTGGTACGGAATCCAACAATCTTGCAATCATCGGAGTGGCTGAGGCGAACAAGCGAAGCGGTATGCACGTGATCACGACATCGATTGAGCACCCATCGGTATCGGCAACGATGGCATATCTGGAAGAACATGGCTATGAAGTGACATATCTTCCGGTTGATCATGACGGTGTCATCTCGCTGGAGGATTTGCAGAACGCAATCCGTCCGGATACGATTCTTGTATCCCTGATGATGGTGAATAATGAGATTGGTGCGGTGGAGCCGATCGCGGAAGCCGGGGCGCTCATTAAGAAGATGAATCCAAACACGCTTTTTCATGTGGACGCGATACAGGCTTACGGGAAAATGCGCATTTTCCCATCAAAGATGCATATTGATCTCTTGAGCGTCAGCGGACATAAGATCCACGGACCGAAGGGAAGCGGCTTTCTCTATATCAAGGATAAGACGAAGATGCATCCGTTGATCAACGGTGGTGGACAACAGAAAGGCATGCGTTCCGGTACGGAGAATGTTCCTGCAATCGCAGGACTTGGCGTGGCGGCGGAGCAGATCTATGAGGATTTTGATGCGAAGATCGATCGTATGTATGCACTTCGTGAGCATTTCATCGAGCAGGCGAGTCAGATATCCGGTGTCAGTATCAACGGAAAATTGACGAGAGAGAATGCACCGCATATTGTCAGTGTCAGTGTAGATGGCGTGCGTGCGGAAGTATTGTTACATGCATTAGAGGACAAGGAAATCTATGTGTCGGCGGGAAGTGCCTGTTCATCGAACAAGCCGTCTGTCAGTCACACCTTAAAAAGCATTGGGCTTAAGCCTGCACTACTGGATTCGACGATCCGGTTCAGCTTTTGCGTGGACACAACAATCGAAGAAATTGATTATGCATTGGAAGCGATGAAGCAGATGATTCCGATGTTACAGAAATATACAAGACATTAAGGAGAATACTATGTATAAAGCTTTTTTGATCAAGTACGCAGAGATTGCGATCAAGGGTAAGAATCGTTACCTGTTCGAAGATGCACTGGTACACAATATTGAATATCAGCTTGAAAATGTGGACGGCAACTTTACCGTGCGCAAGGAAAACGGACGTGTCTATGTGGAGACAGACGGAGAGTACGATTATGATGAGACGGTTGAGGCACTGCAGAGGGTGTTCGGTATCGTCGGAATCTGTCCGGTTGTTTTAGTAGAGGATCAGGGATTTGATCAGCTGGCAGCTGACGTGATCGCGCATGTGGATGCTGCTTATCCAGACAAGAATTTCACATTTAAGGTCGATGCAAGACGTGCGAGAAAGAATTATCCGATGACTTCGATGGAGATCAATGCGGCAGTCGGTGAGAAAATTCTTGAGGCATTTCCGGAGACAAAGGTAGATGTACATCATCCGCAGGTGATGATTCATGTGGAGATTCGTCCGATGATCAATATTTACTCGACAGAAATTCCGGGACCGGGTGGTATGCCGCTTGGTACTGCCGGACGTGCGATGCTTCTTCTGTCGGGTGGAATCGACTCGCCGGTAGCGGGATACATGATCGCAAAGCGTGGTGTTACGCTTGAGGCAACTTACTTCCACGCACCGCCATATACCAGCGAGCGTGCAAAGCAGAAGGTTATTGATCTGGCAAAGAAAGTTGCAAAATATTCAGGATCGATCCGTCTTCGTGTGGTAAACTTTACGGATATCCAGTTATATATTTATGAGAAATGTCCGCATGAGGAGTTAACGATCATCATGCGCCGTTATATGATGAAGATTGCAGAGCATTTTGCAAAAGAGGGTAAGTGTCTTGGTATGATCACCGGTGAGAGTATCGGACAGGTAGCAAGCCAGACCATGCAGTCACTTGCAGTCACTAACGAAGTGTGCGAGATGCCGGTTTATCGTCCGCTGATTGCGATGGATAAGCAGGATATCGTATCAATTGCAGAGAAGATTGATACGTATGAGACATCTATCTTGCCATATGAGGATTGTTGTACGATCTTTGTCGCAAAACATCCGGTCACGAAGCCGAATCTGAATATTATCAAGAGATCGGAGCGCAAGCTTGACGAGAAGATTGATGAACTGATGCAGACCGCAATTGAGACAACCGAGACAATTATGATTTCTTAAAAAAGAAAAAGTCCTGCAAGCTTGCTTGCAGGACTTTCAAAACTTTTTATTTGTTGTCGATACCGATTATCCGATGATGTATGGCTTTAATGCCTCAAGGATCTCATCAAGGTTTGTCTCGGTGTGGATAGCAAGATCGATCGGCTTGGATAAATCGAGACTGAAGATACCCATGATAGATTTAGCATCAATAACGTATCTTCCGGAGATTAAATCAAAGTCGTAATCGAACTGAGAAATCGTGTTAACAAATGACTTTACTTTTCCAATTGAGTTTAATGAAATCTGTACTGTTTTCATAATGAAAACCTCCTTACTTAGCTATTACTATCTACTATTGATAGTAAAGGTTTTTATTGGAAAAGTCAATTGTATTAGAGGAGAAAAAATGAAAAAAGCAGCATTACACAATCTGGGCTGTAAAGTAAATGCATATGAGACCGAAGCAATGCAGCAGTTGCTTGAGGAGGCAGGATATGAGATCGTCTCATTCCATGAGAAGGCGGATGTCTATGTGATCAATACCTGTTCCGTTACCAATATGGCGGATCGCAAGTCCCGCCAGATGCTGCATCGTGCGAAGAAAATGAACCCGGATGCCGCGGTTGTTGCAGCGGGATGCTACGTGCAGACAAAGGAAGAGGAGGCAAAGCAGGATCTTGCAATCGATATTCTGATCGGCAATAACCAGAAAAATGAGCTGGTGCACCGACTGGACGAATTTTTTGCGGAACGTGAAGAAGCGGATTCGGAAAATGCAGAGAAAGAATCAGATACGAATCATCAGAACAAAGTCGAGGCCGTGGTGGATATCAACCATGAGCCGCAGTGTTTTGAGGAGATGTCTCTGACGAAGACTGCAGAGCACACGCGTGCATTTGTGAAGGTGCAGGATGGATGTAACCAGTTCTGCAGCTACTGTATTATCCCGTATGCGAGAGGAAGGGTCAGAAGCCGTAATATTGAAAGTGTGTTGAAAGAGATCAGAGGTCTTGCGAAGATGGGCTATCAGGAAGTGGCACTGGCTGGAATCCATCTGAGTTCTTACGGCGTGGACTGTGAGGAAAGTCTGATTCATCTGATTCAGGAGATTCACAAGATCGACGGAATCCGTCGGATACGTCTGGGTTCCCTGGAACCTCAGATTGTGACAGAAGAATTCGCAAGAGAACTTTCTTCCTTGGAGAAAATCTGTCCGCATTTTCATCTGTCACTGCAGAGCGGCTGTGATGCAACCTTAAAGCGTATGAACCGCAAATATACTGCGGCACAGTATGAAGAAGGATGCAGACTGCTTCGAAAGTATTTTGAGCACCCGGCGATCACAACGGATGTGATCGTGGGATTCCCTGGAGAGACCGAAGAAGAGTTTGAGACAACGAAAGCATTCTTAGAGAAGATCCATTTCTATGAGATGCACATCTTTAAGTATTCGAAGCGTCAGGGAACGCGTGCGGCAGTCATGGAAAATCAGGTGCCGGAAGAGATTAAGACGAAGCGGAGCGCCGAGCTGATCGCATTGTCCGAACGGATGTCAAATGAATTCAGAAGCTACTATCTCGGAAGAGAAGAGGAAGTGCTTTTTGAGGAACCGGCAGAAATTGATGGAAAAACAATGTATGTCGGTTATACGAAGGAATACGTCAAGGTTGCGACAGAGTCGGAAGAAAGCTTTGAAAATGTGATGCGAAGGGGCAGGATTGATCACGCTTTGACCGATGAGATTTATTATATGGAGTAATAACGGTTGTATTTTAATGTAATTTCGTTTACAATAGATAGAACAGGGCTTGTTGTAAAATAAAACAAGAACAGGGGCGGCAGATATGGAGAACTTAAATAATACACAATTTTTTACAGTACAAAAGGAACCGGAGTTACAGGTCAAGGATGTTCTTGAGATTGTATTTCGCGCATTGAGCGAGAAGGGATACAATCCTGTGAATCAGATTGTCGGATACATTATGTCCGGAGACCCGACTTATATTACGAGTCATAATAATGCGAGAAGTCTGATCATGAAAGTGGAGAGGGACGAGCTTGTAGAGGAAGTGTTACGGGCTTATATTAAGAATAATTCCTGGAACTAATCCGGCACGGGAGAATTATGCGGATTTTAGGATTGGATTTTGGTTCAAAGACAGTGGGTGTTGCTGTCAGTGATGAACTTCTGATTACGGCACAGGGTGTGGAGATCATCAGAAGAAAATCACCATCGAAGCTGCGACAGACACTGGCTAGAATCGATGAACTGGTAGGCGAGTACGGCGTGGAGAGAATCGTACTTGGCTACCCTAAAAATATGAACAATACAGAAGGAGATCGCTGCGAGAAAACGAAGGAGTTCAAGGAACTCCTTGAAAAGCGTTGCAATCTTCCTGTTATTTTGTGGGATGAGCGTCTGACAACGGTTGCGGCCGACAACTCTATGATGGAGATGGGAATCAGACGTGAGAACCGCAAGGAATATGTAGATGAGATTGCTGCAATCTTTATTTTGCAGGGATATCTGGATTATTTATCGAACCATCCACAGGAATTGTCTGCGGATGAGGCTTAGTAGGGAAATGAATATGGAGAAAATTAAATTTACAGACCCACAGACCGAAGAAGTGGTGGAATTTGCAGTTGAGGAAGAGACTCAGCTCAACGGAATCAAGTATTTACTTGTCTCGGACGGTAATGAGACCGGGGACAGTGAAGCATATATTTTAAAAGAATTAAAGACACAGGATGAGGAAGTACTTTACGAGATGGTGGACGACGATACGGAGTTTGCAGCTATCGCGAAAGTGTTTGCTGAACTTGCGGATGAAGAAACAGAGCTTTTATATTAATACGAGCGGAATTATTTTTTGGAGGTAATATGAAGAAACAGGAAAAACTTAATAGCAGCAAGCTCAAGATCATACCTTTGGGTGGTCTGGAGCAGATTGGTATGAACATTACTGCCTTTGAGTATGAAGACAGTATTATTGTTGTGGACTGCGGTCTGTCATTCCCGGAGGATGATATGTACGGAGTCGATCTTGTCATCCCGGATGTGACTTATCTGAAGGACAATATTGACAAGGTCAAAGGCTTTTTTATCACACATGCCCATGAGGATCATATCGGAGCAATCCCTTATGTGCTTCGCGAGATCAATGTACCGATCTATGCGACAAAACTGACGACAGCAATCATTGAGCATAAGCTGGAGGAGCATGATCTCCTTAAGAAGACAAAGCGTAAGGTCGTAAAATACGGACAGCATATCAATCTTGGCTGTTTCCGTGTAGAATTTATCAAAACGAACCACAGTATTCAGGATGCGGCAGCACTTGCCATCTACTCACCGGCAGGTATCGTGGTTCATACAGGAGATTTTAAGGTGGATTACACACCGGTATTCGGTGATGCCATTGACTTACAGAGATTCGGTGAGATCGGTAAAAAAGGTGTGCTTGCACTTCTTTGTGACAGTACGAATGCAGAACGCCCGGGCTTTACCAAGTCTGAGAAATCCGTAGGAAAGACTCTCGACAATATTTTTGCCGAGCATAAAAATACAAGAATTATCATTGCTACATTTGCATCGAATGTAGACCGTGTACAGCAGATCATCAACTCTGCGGACAAATTTGGTCGTAAGGTTGCCATCGAGGGAAGAAGTATGGTCAACATCATTTCCATCGCTTCGGAGCTTGGCTATCTGTCCCTGCCGGACAATATCCTGATCGATGCAGATCAGCTGAAAAATTATCCGGATGAGCAGACGGTCATCATCACAACGGGAAGCCAGGGAGAGTCTATGGCTGCATTATCCCGTATGGCATCCGGTACACACCGTAAGGTAACCATTAAGCCGAACGATACGATCGTGTTCAGTTCTCACCCGATTCCTGGTAACGAGAAATCGGTTACCGGTGTCATCAATGATCTGATGCGCAAGGGTGCAGATGTCATCTTTGAGGATGTTCATGTATCGGGACATGCGTGCAGAGAGGATATCAAGCTGATTTATTCTCTGGTGAATCCGAAATATTCGATTCCTGTCCATGGTGAGTATAAGCACCTTGTAGCACAGGCGAAGATTGCCGAGGAACTTGGTTACGATCATGATCATATCAAGATTCTCTCTTCCGGAGATGTGCTTGAGATTGATGAGAACGGTGCAGATGTGACCGGACATGTGCAGGTTGGCAACGTTATGGTTGACGGACTCGGTGTCGGTGATGTCGGCAACATTGTTCTTCGTGATCGTCAGCGTCTGGCTGAGGATGGAATCATTATCGTTGTTATGACATTGGAATCCGGAAGCGGACAGGTGCTTGCGGGACCGGATATTGTATCCCGAGGTTTCGTATATGTTCGTAATTCAGAAAGTCTTATGGATGAGGCGAAGACGGTACTTGACCGTACCATGGAATATTGTATGGATCACAATATCACGGATTGGGGCAAGATCAAGAATGAGGTTAAGGACGCTTTGGGTGATTTCGTCTGGAAAGAGACGAAGAGACGTCCGATGATCATGCCGATCATTATGGAAGTATAGGAACAAAAGTGCAGGATAGGAGCGCTGGTATGAACATAAATAAGGCTTTATTTTCTTTTATCAAAATTGCATTTTTAGTGATGGTACTCCTGCTCATTGTCTATGCGACGATTCATCTGAGCAAGACAGGATATGAGTATGGATATCGCCTTTTTACGGAGACCGCAGTGGATGAGGCGCCGGGAGAAGACGTTCTCGTGCAGGTAAAGCCTGATATGTCCAACCGCCAGATAGCACAGATGCTTGAGGAAAAAGGCTTAGTTCGTGACAGTAAGCTTTTCTATCTGCAGCTGAAACTGTCTGCGTACAGCCACAGTATTCAGCCTGGTGTGTATACACTCAATACGTCGATGACGCCGAAAGAACTGATGATGGCAATGGCGCCGGAAGAGTCTACAGAAAGTACGGAATCGACGGAAAACGGGACAGAAGCTGCGCCTGCAACAGAGGCTGAGTGACAAGTGATAACAGGCACTGTATTTTGTAAGCTATGCATGAGATGCCTGATGGCTTGTAATATAAAATAGAGGATAAAATATGATCGTGGATGAACGTCTGGTGACGTATATCAATTCGCTGGATAAGGGAAATACACCGATACTTGATACGATCGAGAGGGAAGCTCTGGATACCTATGTGCCGATTATTCGCAAGGAGATGCAGAGCTTCTTGAAATTACTGCTCGCAATGACACGACCTAAGAGAATTCTTGAGGTCGGAGCGGCAGTCGGGTTCTCGTCGATTCTGATGGCGGAGTATGCACCGGAAGCGTGTGAGATTGTCACTATAGAGAATTATGAAAAAAGAATTCCGATTGCGCGTGAAAATTTTAAGCGTGCCGGAAAGGATGAACAGATTACACTTCTTGAGGGAGATGCGGCGGAAATTCTGCCGACACTTACGGAACCGTTTGATCTGATCTTTATGGATGCGGCGAAGGGGCAGTATATCAACTTTATGCCGGAGATCATGCGGCTTCTTAAGACGGGAGGTACTCTGGTATCAGACAATGTACTGCAGGATGGCGATATCATCGAATCCCATTATGCAGTGACGAGGCGTAACCGGACAATCTATAAGCGAATGAGGGAATATCTGTATGAGCTGACACACAGAGACGATCTCGTGACGGCAGTGCTGCCGGTCGGAGACGGAATTACAGTCAGTACGAAGGTGGAAGAGAATGAGAGAGATTGAATTATTAGTTCCGGCGAGCAGCCTGGAAGTATTAAGAATTGCCGTTATCTATGGAGCGGATGCGGTCTATATCGGAGGTGAGGCGTTTGGACTTCGGGCAAAGGCCAAGAACTTCTCGAAGGAGGAGATGGCAGAAGGTATCGCTTTCGCACATGCGCATCAGGTGAAGGTGTATGTGACTGCCAATATTCTGGCACATAACTATGATCTGGATGGTGTGCGTGAGTATCTGACGGAGCTTGAAAACATGAAGCCGGATCGACCGGACGGACTGATCATCGCGGATCCGGCTGTCTTTACGATCGCCGGAGAGGTTGCGCCACATATTGACCGCCACATCAGTACACAGGCGAACAATACGAACTACGGAACGTTTCAGTTCTGGCAGAAGCTCGGCGCGACGCGTGTAGTTACGGCACGTGAACTATCGCTTCGTGAGATCAAGGAGATCCGTGCGAATATTCCGGATGATCTGGAGATTGAGACATTTATTCACGGCGCAATGTGCATCTCCTATTCGGGACGTTGCCTGCTTTCCAACTATTTTACAGGAAGAGACGCCAATCAGGGAGCCTGTACGCATCCTTGCCGCTGGAAATATTCGGTTGTTGAGGAGAAGAGACCGGGCGAGTATCTGCCGGTATACGAGAATGAGCGCGGAACTTATATCTTTAACTCCAAGGATCTGTGCATGATCGAGCATATCCCGGATATGCTCGATGCAGGAATTGACAGCTTTAAGATCGAGGGACGTATGAAGACAGCGCTCTATGTCGCAACAGTTGCCCGCACATACCGTAAGGCAATCGACGATTATTTAGAATCTCCGGAAAAATATCAGGAGAATATGCCCTGGTATCTTGAGCAGATCAAAAGCTGCACGTACCGTCAGTTTACGACAGGATTTTTCTATGGAAAGCCGTCTGAGGAGACACAGATCTATGACAACAACACGTACGAGAAGGGATATACCTATCTTGGCATTGCAGGTCCGAAGAATGAGTCCGGAATGTACCGTTTGGAGCAGCGCAATAAGTTCTCTGTCGGAGAGACAATCGAGATCATGAAGCCGGACGGACGTAATATAGAAGTTACGGTGCGCGCGATGGCGGATGAGAAAGGTGAGGCAATGGAATCCTGCCCGCATCCGCAGCAGATTTTCTATGTGGATCTTGGCGTGGAAGTCGATGAGTTTGACATCCTGCGCAGACGCGAGGATGAGGCAATCGCACTGGATTAAGCTTTACAACGGAACTTAAGATAATATTAAGAAAACACCCTCTGTTCCTTCGTTGCGAAAGGACAGAGGGTGTGCTAGTATTATAGGTAAAGTGAGGTGCCGGATATAGTGAACGGAGCGAGGCTGACTATGAACGGCAGAATGAGCATCAAGAGATCTACAAGAGGAGGATTACAATGAGAAGAATTTGGAAAAAATCAATCGCTTTGTTATGTGCACTGGCGATGGTATTTACGCTTGTCCCGATGCAGGCACAGGCGGCAACAAAGAAGGTGGCTTTTGGGAAGAGTTATACTTCTTTGTACGAGAACGATACGAACAAAGGTGTGTATACTTACACGGTTAAGAATCTGATCAAGGGACAGAAGGTAAAATGGTCAATTTCCGGAACCGGAAAAAGTTATGCGAAACTGAGCAAGTCTACTACGAGCGTTTCGGGAACGACTTCTTCCAATAAGCTGAAAATCCGTACGAAGAAGAAGGTGGCTGCCAAGAATAAAACAGTGATCGTGATAGCAAAGGTTTATAACAAGAATGGAAAGTTGCAGACCACTTTAAAATCCAAGACAGGTAAGATTAAAGTAAAGCCGACTAAGATTGAAGTCCTTGCCAGCGACTGGGATGGAAAAACATTTCTTGTCAATCAGACTTATCAGATGCGCTCAAAGATTACTCCTGCTAATGCAACCAGCACCAATACATGGAGTGTAGCAGACGCATCCGGCAACAGTGTGGATTATATTACAAAGACGGGTGCTTTCACACCGAAGAAAGATGGTACTTACGTGATTACCGTAACGTCGAAGATCGGATCTAAGACAATCACGAGTAACAGTATGACGGTTCAGGTACAAAATACGATGATCGAGGCAAAGCAGACAGCTGCAGATGCTTTGGTTGCAGTATATTCCAGCAATGCGAAAAACACATTGGATACCAAGAAGTTAAAGATTACCAATGCGGCAGGCGCCAATATTGTGATCAAAAAGGTTACTTTCTCTGCGGATGGAAAAGAAGCAACATTAAAGACGAGTTCTCTGCTTAAGGATGGTGCTTTCTATACAGTGACAGATGGTGTGTCAAGTTACGATGTGATTGCTCGCGTTGGTACTCCGGTTCAGGCTAAAATATTAAATTCAACGGTAACGGTGAAGAAAGAGACCCCGATCGAGTATGCATTGTATGATGCAGATGGTATTGATGTCAAGGCAGCATATAAGGGAACGACTGCTTTTGAAGGAAATATTACGAATGGTTACATCACGAATGATGATAAAATTTATATGACTACCATTGGAAATACAGGAACGATATCTATGACGTATACTTCTGATGATAAGACTATTGTTCTTAAAGCAGAGGCAACCGTTTCCTGTGTGGCAGCAAGTACTTCCAATGATACCAATTTTACATTTACGGAGAGTGCATCTAAGCCAAATTACGATGCTGCCAACTATAAGGATGAACGTTCAATTGCATCCGGAAGCAATTACTATGTATATTTTAGAGCGTTAGATGAGGATAAGACAGAGATCAAGTACGATTCTGTCAAGTATGAGTCCGCAGATCCGGATACTTTGATCATTAATCAGGCGAGTGACGGATCTGTTACAGCCACAGCGGTCAAGACCGGAACGGTTAATGTGGTTGTGACTGCTACATACGGAAAAATGGAGTATACATATCAGTATGAAGTAACCGTTGCAGAGCCGGCATATTTAAAAGCACTCACGCTGAGCAATAGTGTGATCCAGATGTCAAACGTATCTGAGTCTGGCTATAAAGGATATATCAACGTTGAGGGAAGAGATCAGTATGGTCATCTGATTGCTTTAAAGGATGAGACCGTAACGATTACAGATAATAATACAATTAAGACAAGTATGGTAACCTATGATGCGTCTAATGATCGTCTTGTGATTGATGCCAGCGGACGTGCGACAGGTTCGTACAGTTATACAATTAATATGACAATGAATGGTCATAAGGCTTCAGAGAACTTTGTTGTTGTTGTGCAGACTCCACCTTATAACGGAGCATCCAGCTACAAGGTTGAGATGGACCACCCGGTACTTGATCTGCAGATCGGATCCGGTGTGACATCAACCGAGCTTGTGAATTCCAAGAACGTTGCAGTCCGTCTTGCCGAGTATCGTGGCGGTGTGTTCTATGGTTACTCATATATTTATTCTGCAAGTATTACAAAGGATGGAAGTTACTACGGTACTGACCTTACACAGGCAGGATCTGGCACACAAATCAATATTGGTGGCGGATCGGTGTTAAATCTTAGTACTGTAACCTTAAGCAAGGAAGTATGTACCAAAGCACCGACCGGAATGTATAAGATTGAGCTGAAATTTATTCCGAATGGATCTTCCTCATCTTCCTATGCATCGGTCAATGCCTACCTTGAGGTGACTGATAATCAGACAAATCCGCAGGTTGAAGTCGTTCGTACCACTGCAAACAAGACTTGTAAGACTGCTTTGGAACTTGCACAGAATTGTCTGGAAGTACAGGGGGTAAATGGATCAATCGTATCGGCTACAGTGACCGGAAGCAACAGTGTGGATGGAAATTATGCAATCACAGCAGGATATGCACTCAATGTGAAATCTGTAGTCGTACAGGTGAAAACGACGCTTGCCGATAATAAGACGGTAGTATCGAACTATACAATTTCGGTAGGCAAGACATTTAGAAACATGTAACTTTATGAAAATACATAGGCCAGGAGTAGGTGTGTCAAGTGACATTACCTACTTTTTGGCATAGGGCAGATGAGAATGAGACAACAGCTTCTTGATGAATTGATGCAGGTATCGGAAGAGGAAAATAAATATCGTGCCGGACAGGTTGCAATTGAAGAGAAGCTATACAGTGAGGCCTCGGTGCAGGAGATTGATCGACAGAAGCTTCTGCGAAGGGGAAAGCTGATTACCGTGCGACCACACAGTCGGTTTGTTGAATTTCCGATGCATCGTCATAATTATGTGGAGATCATGTATGTGGTGCAGGGAAGTATCACACATGTGATCGATGGAAGTGAACTGACACTTCATAAGGGAGATTTACTGATGTTGAATCAGTATGTGGAGCATGCAATCCATAGAGCCGAATATGAAGATATCGGCATCAATTTTATTGCGTTACCGGAGTTCTTTGAAGTTCCGCTTAGTATGTTGCATGAAAAAAACGTTCTGGCGGAATTCATTGTCGGAGCGTTTCGGCAGAAGAACCCGGTTCCACATTATCTGCTTTTTCGATTGAAAGAAAACTCTCAGATTGAGAATCTGATGGAGAATATGATCGAGTCCATGTTGCACGAACATGCGAATGAAGATGTTGTCAATCAATACTCGATGGGATTGGTATTTTTGTATTTACTCAATCATCTGGATGATCTGAGTCATAATTCATCGATGGATTACAAAGAGACCATTGTGCAGGCGGTACTTGAGTATATCAACAGTGATTGCAAGAATGCAAATCTTACCAAGATTGCACAGGATACACATCAATCGGTCACTGTGTTAAGCAAGTTGATCAAGCAGAAGACCGGAGCAAATTTTCAGGATCTTCTGCAACAGAGACGATTTCAGGCGGCAGTGCAACTGTTGGAGGAAACCAGTCTGCCGATTGAGGATATTGCGCTTGATGTCGGGTATGAGAACCAGAGTTATTTCTTCCGACAATTTAAGAAGCGCTATGGGATGACGCCGCGCGCGTATCGCCTGGAACATCATGTGGGATAGAATATGTCAAATAAGGACAGTTTTTTAGTCTAATCAGAGGCTAAAAAGCTGTTCTTTTTTTTGTTAAGATGAAACAAAAAAAGGGGGTATTATCATGAATACGATAAATGCAATCATTTTTGACCTGGACGGCGTTATTTGTTTCACCGATCAATATCATTATCAGGCGTGGAAAGAACTTGCGGATGCAGAAGGGATCTATTTTGATAAAAAGATCAATGGAAGACTGCGAGGCGTAAGCCGCATGGAAAGCCTTAATATCATTCTTGAGAAGGCTTCTAAAGAATATACGCAGGAAGAAAAGGAGATGCTTGCAGCAAAGAAGAACGAGAGCTATGTTCGCCTGCTGGAAAAGATGTCTCCGTCAGATTTATCGGATGAAGTCAAAAATACATTGGATACATTGCGTCAGCGAGGATACAAGTTAGCCATCGGATCCAGTAGTAAAAACACGAAGAAGATTTTAAAGCAGATTGGATTAGAAGGGTGTTTCGACGCAATCAGCGACGGAACGAACATTACAAAATCAAAACCGGATCCAGAGGTCTTTTTAAAGGCGGCGGAGATGGTTGATGAGAAACCGAAGCACTGTCTGGTTGTTGAGGACGCATTTGCGGGAATCGATGCAGCTTATGCAGGAGGATTCCTAAGTGCCGGAATCGGAGATGCCGCAGGACATGCGCATGTGACATATCCGATTCTGACATTTGATGAATTGCTTTCCATCTGCAAATAAAGGGCTTATTTGCGATGAAAAAGGGGAGAGTACTCATTGATGACGGATCGGTGTAATTTCAATCAGTCGTATCTCTAACAATTCCAATGTAACATCAAGCGTAAGGATTTCATCAGACGTTACATCTGCCAATCGTTGATGGAATCCTGGCGCAGATGCATTCTTTAACAGGTCAAATTCCGATGGAGCAGTAAGCTCGATTGCTCCCATGGAAATCCACTGGTCGTAAGCACTTCCGTGTGTCCGGTTTACATAGGTTTCAGAAATTTTATAACGACCTTGTGGAATATCAGAAAGGCTTAAAGTTATCATAACCGGTTCGGAATCTGCAAAGACCGTATAGCGGTCGGTTTCTGTCATATCAAATCGTTCACCATTCGCGTAAAGATAGTTAAAGTGTTTGTAGTTATACAGCATGATCTGGTAACTGTCATGCTTTCGTGTCACAAAGTATCCGTCACCGCGTCCTAGAAATTCATTGCTCAATTGTTGCAGGAGAACGTAGGCATTGTAGCTTGCTTTTGGGATTCCGTTTACGGTAAACAGACCTAATCCACCGAAAAAGAGTGTGTTCGGCAAGGCTGCATCTGCCATCAGGTCTGTGAGTGCCTGATAGGTAAAGCTATCCAGACGATCATAGTTTTCCAGAATATTTTTGACAATATAACAGGATTTAAAACAGGTGTCATTGAGGAGATCCTGCTGGCTAGGGGTGTTATTCCATTCAGACAAATAAATCGGCATGTTACCAAGATCAAGTTCACGGCGTTCACGTAACACCTGCATAACGAAATCTTTTAATCCATCCGGAGATTCTGATAAACTCATCGCATACACAAAACCAAAGGATTCTTTCGAGTGGTTCGGATCAGCAATCTGTCTGGTGTCATAGTAAGTAAAACTCAGGCAGTCCGGCACGCAGTCATTTTTTTTACACCAGTTTAGAAAGTGAAGATACCAGTTCTCATAGTCGTCTGCCACGATATAGTAAGTCGGTGGGAGACTGAACTCGAGATCGGAACAGAATGATTTCACACATCGATAGGTCTCTTTATAAAATGCAAAGAAATCTTTTTCGTTTGCAAAGCCAAAGAGGTCTGTGCTTGTATTTGGCTGATTCCAAAGCCCGAATTTCCAGGAACAGATAGTGTCCATTCCATATCGATCACAGATATGCGCAAGGAATTCCTTTACAAGCCGACACCAGGCTGGAATCGAATTTGGCTGACTGACATTGGCACCAAACAGACGCTTGTTTGGATATTTTGCAAGTTTCTCCGGCATATAGGATAATTGAATCCAAGGTTTTAAATGGTTTTCTATCACAAAGTCCAATATTTTATCTAAATAGGTAAAACTATAAATCGGGGCATTGGATAATGTTTCACTATATACATGTAGATCATCGGAGAATATGCCGGAGAGCTTGATATATTCAAATCCCACACTTTTTTGAAGTTTAACCAGCATTTCCTGAACATCGTGAATCAGCACATCACTTGCACGACCGATTGTCATCATTTTTTTCCATGTGTGAAGTAAGGTGTAAGAACTTTCATTTACGGAAAATTGGATTCTGGTATGAGCGGTTGGTGATGAAACCGGAGCATAGGTGTTGTCGGTCAGATATTTTTTTAATCCGGAAATATAGTTATGCTGTTCTAATTGCTGCTGTGCAGTAAGTTCGCTTTCCTTCTTCTGTTCTTTGCGGTATTCTTTGGGAAGCATACCATATTGTTTTTTAAAAAGTGTGACAAAGGCGTGGCTATTGGCAAAACCACTGTCGATTGCAATCTCGTCAATATTTTTATCGGTGACGGAGAGCTCCTGTACCGCATGCATAAGACGATACTGGTTCAGATAACTTAAGAAGTTAACTCCATAGTATTCTACAAAGAACTTGGAAAGATATGGAACGGACAGATGCACTTCGTCAGCCACTTCTTTTAAGGTAATATTTTCTGTGTATCGTTGCTGGATCAATTGAGAAATCTCAGAAATTCTCAGTGCGTATTTATGATTTTTCATTTCTTTGGCAGAGGAAAGTTTTATGCGGAAATTGAGATATAAAATTTCCATTATCGTGTATATATAACTCCAGTCTCGTAATTCATATCCCTCTTTTTTATCCACATTGGTTTTGACAACATGTGCGATCAGAGAGCGAAGCTGTGCAATCGCTTCGTGGTGATCTGTCATTGTGCTGACACAGAAAAAACGAGGATGGGCGGGAACCGGAAGATTCTGCTCAAACAGCGTCTGGTTGAATAATATCGTTACAATCACACAATTGATCCCATGTAATTCGTGAAGTGTGAGTGGGTTAACACAAAAGACATCATCTGCACTGAGGCTGTACATATGATCCTCGAGTTGTAAGGTACAGTTACCGGATACAATCATGGATATTTCGAAAAAGTCGTGCATCTGCTGTCTGATGTGATCAAAACGCTGCATCGAGCAGCGTATCGGCATATGCATATCCTGATCAGAAATAAGATAGTAGTTTTCCGTCATAGAATTCCCTCCGTTATCGTTAAAAATGATACTAAAATAATTAAAACATAAATGTAATACAAAAATCAATGAAATCATCGAATTTTTAATCTGTTTTTGGGGAGATGAAGTACTGTTTCGAAAAAACAGTGGAAAAAGATAAAAAGACATTAAAAATTAGATAGAAACAGATAAAAAACAAAATCACATGATAATTAAGGAAAACCTATAATATCCATAAAGACGAGGTGATAAAAATGAACGAACCAATTTTAAAAGTTGAAAACATGAATAAGAGATTTGGAAGTACTGTGGCTTTAAACGATGTATCACTTACCGTATATCCGGGAGAAATCAGAGGTCTGATTGGAGAGAACGGATCGGGCAAGTCAACCGTTACTTCGATTGTAGCAGGAATGCAGGAGTGTGACAGTGGCACAATGATCTTCAAAGGTCAGGAATGGAAACCTCTTAGCATGATCGATGCACTTCACCGGGGAATCGGTATGATTGTTCAGGAGAGTGGAACGATACAGGGAATTACCGTGGCGGAAAACATTTTTCTGGCAGAAACTGAGAAATACAGAAATAAATTCGGACTAGTCAACCGCAAGAAGATGAATGCGGATGCGACGGAAGTGATGAAGAATATCGGGGTCAATGATGTCGCTGGAGACATGCTTATGCAGCAGCTGGATTTCCAGACGAGAAAGCTTGTTGAGATCGCCAAGGTGGTTATGAAACAGCCGCAGATTCTTGTCATTGATGAGACGAGTACCGCATTATCTCATGATGGAAGAAAAATTTTATATGATATCATGAACCGATTCCGCAAGGAAAATAAATCGGTGATCTTCATTTCACATGATCTGGATGAAATTATGGAAGTCTGTGATACCTTAACGGTTCTCAGAGATGGAAAGATTATCCGTACTTTTGATAAGCAGGAGTTTGAGCCGGGCGCAATCCGTGCGAGTATGATCGGAAGAGAGCTGCAGGGGGATTATTATCGCAGTGATTTTAAAGCGAGCGCACAGGAAGAAGTTGCGCTTGATGTAAAGAATCTGGTTTATACGGACCGACTGAAAGGAATTTCTTTTCAGGTGAGAAAAGGCGAGATTGTTGGCATCGGTGGTCTGGCACATTGTGGAATGCATACACTTGGAAAAGTTTGCTTCGGTGCAGTGAAACCGGAAGAAGGCAGCGTTACGGTTGGAGATGGAACCGTCATTGACAGACCTTCAACAGCGATGAAGAAGCGAGTGGGATATGTTGCCAAGGATAGAGATGTGGAATCACTCTGTTTGAGTGCAAGTATTGAGGACAATATTTCAATCGCGGGAATGAGCGGGTTCGCGGTCAAGGATTTTCTTGTATTAAAGAATCGTGAGAAAAAATATGTCAATCATCAGATTGAGGAATTATCCATTAAATGTGCCGGAAGAGATCAGATGGTATCACAGCTGTCCGGAGGAAACAAGCAGAAGGTTGTATTCGGCAAATGGATTGGATGTGGAAGTGAGATCCTGATCCTCGACTGTCCGACACGAGGCGTTGATATTGGTGTAAAACAGGCAATGTATCAGCTTATGGTCAAACTGAAAAATGAGGGCAAATCCATTCTTATGATCAGCGAGGAATTGCCGGAACTGATCGGAATGAGTGACCGGGTTCTGATCATGAAAGACGGAGAGATTACCGCTGAGTTTGAGAGAAGCGAAACTCTTTCCGATGCACAGATTATCGAATATATGATTTAGGAGGCCAAAAGGGATGACGAAAAGTAAAAAAATAATGATAGGTGCGTTACCTTTTGTAGCACTAATAGTACTGTTTGCAGTATTTTGCGGAATCGTAAGTTCCAAAGGATACCGGCTGGATATGTATATCAAGATTATTTTCAATGAAGGAATCGTGTTATCGATTGTTGCGACAGGCGCAATCTTTATCTATACACTGGGGTCCTTTGATATCAGTTTGGGGGCTGCAACGCTTTTTGCCGCTACACTTGGTGTATTAACTTACAATGTAACCGAAAATTTTGTGTTGATGTTACTGGTGATCATGTTGGCTGGTGTTGGATGTTCGTTATTAAACTCGGTGCTGGCATCAATCTTCCATATTCCGGTGTTTGTCACGACGGTAGCAATGATGTCGGTTCTGTCGGCAATCGCTTCGCAGATTATCACAACGAAGGGTGGAGCAGTTGGTGGAATCAGTATTCCGAGTGAAGTTGTGAAACATCTTGATAATTCTGTTTTTAAGATTATTGTTCTGGTAATCTGGGTAGCCGTCTGTATCTTCATCTTTGATTATACAAAGTTTGGAAGAAGAGAAAAATTTGTGGGTGGAAATCCAATCTGTGCACAGCTTTCCGGAATTAAATACAATACATACGCAATCCTTGGTTTTCTGCTTGCAGGAATCGGTGTTGGAATCGGTGCATTTATGACATTGGTTTATACACCATCTGTAACAACGACAACAGCCGGAGATATCGGAATGAACATCATGGTTGCAATCGTGTTTGGCGGCATGCCGATCTCTGGTGGTGCAAGATCAAAAATATATGCAGCTGTGGTCGGCGGATTTTCCTACATTGTTTTAAATAACATTCTGGATCTGCTCATCGACTCGACATCTGGATACGGAATCACACAGATTGTCAGTGCAGTTTTTTTCCTGGCAGTTGTGTATGTTGCAAGTGCAAATTATCGTTCGCAGATGCTGCCGCGATAAAAATGAATTTAACGCATAGTGTGTTAAAGATAAATTTAAATGAAAATAGGGAGGAAAAATTCTATGAAACGAACAATGAAGAAACTGGTAAGCCTTGGACTTGCAGCAGCGATGTCTCTTACGATGCTGGTTGGCTGCGGCAGCAACAATGAAGCAACGAATGACACAAGTGTTGCGGGAACACAGCAGGAGGAGACAAAACCGGCTGGAGATGTCAAGATTGGTGTTCTGGTTCAGGATGTCAGTGGTGAGGAAGCGTTAGGTTTCCGTTCATACTATGAGAACTATGTTGCAGATCAGTATGGTGTGACATTTACTTACACAGATGAACTCAAAGATGCTGCAAGCGAGAAGTCAGCAATCGAGAAATTTGCATCACAGGGTTATCAGGCGGTTATTTCACTGTCCAGCAATGATCGTGCATTACAGATTGAAACATGTGAGGAGAATCAGATTTATTATGCAGTTGCAGCAGGAACACTGGATCAGGAGCAGTTTGAAAAATACAAGACCAATCAGTATTTCCTTGGACAGGTTGGACCAAGCATGGATACCGAGTATGAAGCTGGTGTAGAGATGGGCAAGTTCTTTGCAGACAAAGGCATTAAGACTGCAGCAATCTATGGCGCATTCATTCCGAATCCAATGCATGTATATCGCGTTGCAGGTGTTCTTTCCGGCTTAGGTCTCTCTTATGGAGGAGCAACGGATGAGACTGATGTAGTTGGAATGATTTTTGCAGATCAGGGCGTTGATTTATCCAAGATTTCCGGAGATATCCAGATTGTGTCTTATCTTCAGGGATATGGCGATACAACAACCGATGAGATCAATGCTGCAATTCAGGCGGCTCCGGAAGCTTTTATCTCTGTTGGTATGGCTACTACATTCTTTACACAGCAGTTAAACGCTGCAGGTATTGAGTTCTCAGATATTGATTCCTTCACAGAAAGCAACGGAGAAGCAATCACAAACGGAAAACTTGTATACCTTGCCGGCAAATATTCATCTTCTGTAGGACCTGCTTTTGCACTTGTTATGAATGCAATCAATGGAAATGTAATCCGTGATGCACAGGGAAATGCAGTATCCTTAAGCCAAAACTATCAGGTAGCGACCGATGAGGCTTCTTTTGATGAGTTCTTTAAGACAGATAATGGAGACAACCCTATCTACAACAAGGAAACACTGGATCAGATTATCGGAGATTCCGTTACATTTGATACCATCAATGAACTTGTTGCATCAAAATAATTGTTTTACTGCTTTCGGTCACGGCTTCTGAAACGGAGCCGTGCCCTCTCCAAATCAATGAACGTTATCTATAAGAGTTCACTTATTTGGAGAGGGTATTCATACCTTAAAAGATGAGAGGAGAAGATTAACATGAAAAATAAAAATAAGCATTGCATCAAAAATATCATAGGAGCGTTGGCAATACCTGTTCTGGTAGCGGTGCTGTTACAGGGAATCTGTATGGCAAAAGGCAGAACAATGATTACCAATATGACAAGCTTTGATAACTTTGTTGTCTACATAGCGATCGTCATGATCACAACGATTGCATTATCCATCAACTTAAACAGTGGACGATTTGATTTTTCGCTTGGATCTATGGCAGCACTTTCATCCGTTCTTGGTGCAAAGATTACCTATTCGTTTCTGAGTGGAGGAAAAAACAGTGCGCTTCTGATGCTCGTGCTTACGGTAGTGTTTGGAATGTTACTTGGTCTGATCTCAGGACTTCTTTATATTGCATTACATTTACCACCAATCATTACTTCGCTGGGAGTAACGCTGATTTATGAAGGAATTCTTTTTACGATCACAGAGGGCAGATACGTTATGAAAGAAGTGCAGAATGCTTCTATGACTGCTTTTACAGGAAATTGGATTTATGCGGCGATCATAATTGTAGTCGTTTTGGCAGTCAGTATTGCACTCTTTGATTATACGAAATTCGGTTATGATTATAATGCACTCAAGAATGGACAGAAGGTTTCGGTAAATACCGGAATCCGAGAAATCCCAAACGCAATCGGATGCTATGTAATCTGTGGAGGCTTGATGGGGCTTGTCGGTTTCTTAAATGCAGCCAGAAATACGACAATCAATGGAGGACAGCTGAATTTCGGATCCATCAGTATTATGTTTACAGCATTCCTTCCAATGTTTATTGGTTCTTACATCGGTCGTTTTACAAATGAGAAGATTGGTTTCTTCCTTGCAGCGTTATGCATGTCGATGCTCAATTCGACATTTGCGGTATTTTCCAATGAGGTAAATGCCTCCATGCAGGCAATCATTAATGCGTTACTTCTTGTTGTATTCCTGATTTACTTAAGCAACGAGCATTTATTGGTAAGTATTTTTACTGGAAAACGAAAATAGGAATCGGAGGAAGAAAAATCATGATCAATTTGACAAAAAAGCCGTTCAATCTCACACAGGAGGATATTGAATGGGTGGAAAATACTAAAAGAAAAATGACGCTGGAAGAAAAGATCGGTCAGTTGTTTGTACCGATCGGTTATTCAGGAAATCCGGATTACCTTGAACATGTGATGCTTTCCCATCATATTGGAGGAATCATGTATCGGTGTGGCGAAGCAAAAGAGATGCAGGAGACACATCGGTATCTGCAGGAACACAGTAAGATTCCGCTTCTGATCGGGGCGAATCTGGAGGATGGCGGATGCGGAATCGCAACGGACGGAACCCAGTATGGCAAACAGATGCAGATCGCAGCGACCGGAGATGTAGAAGATGCGTATCGTCTTGGAAAAGTAAGCTGCAGTGAAGGTGCGGCGGTTGGATGTAACTGGGCTTTTGCACCAGTCGTTGATATCGACCGAAACTGGAGAAACCCGATTACCAATGTGCGGACATATGGCGATGATCCGAAATGTGTCCTGGCATGTGGTCTCAACTATATGAAAGCGGCAAAAGAAGAAAATGTTCTTGTTGCGATCAAGCATTTCCCTGGCGATGGTTGTGACGAGGTGGATCAGCATATTCTTACAAGTGTGAACAATCTCTCCTGTGAAGAGTGGGATGCGACATACGGAAAAATTTATAGTGGATTGATTGAAGCCGGGGCACAGACGGTGATGGTTGGACATATTGCACAACCGGCATATCAGAAATCATATAATTCGGATTTTCCGGACAAATTAGTTCCTGCAACACTTTCGCCGGAGCTGTTAAAAGGTTTACTTCGCCAGAAGCTTGGATTTAACGGACTGATCGTTACGGATTCCACCTGCATGGTAGGCTTCAGCTGTGCGATGAAGAGAGAGAAAGCTGTCCCATATGCGATTGAGTCGGGATGCGATATGTTCCTTTTCAATAAAGATCTGGAAGAAGATTATCAGTATATGTTAAATGGATACAAGCAGGGAATTCTTTCGGAGCAGCGTCTGGATGAGGCTGTCACGAGAATACTTGCTACAAAAGCATCTCTTGGTCTGCATAAGAAAGCAAAAGAGGCGATTGTACCATCTGAGGATGCGCTTAGAGTTTTGCGCACGCAAGAACATGTCACATGGGCAAAAGAGAGTGCCGATCAGGCAGTAACACTTGTAAAAGATACAGAAGGTATACTTCCACTGAATCCGCGCAAGACAAAGAAAGTTCTGCTTGAGATCCTGGGAGATTTTCCTTCAAATGCGCGTGTTTTAGAAAGCTTCCGAAGCAAACTGGTAAACGAAGGATTTGATGTAACGGTATATGAACAGGAGAATTTTGAAACCGCAAAATTTGATGTTGAAACTTTCAAAAAAAGCTATGATCTTGTTTTTTATATCGGAAATGTCGAGAATGCATCAAACAAGGTTACAAATCGTCTCTCCTGGTATACTTTCTGGGGAAACGGAAACAATGTTCCGTGGTTTGCAGCTGAACGACCGGTGGTATTTGTCAGCCTTGCAAACCCGTATCATCTGGTGGATGTACCGATGATCAAAACATATATCAATGGATATTCAAACAGTGAGTATGTAATCGAGAGTGTTGTTGAAAAATTGATGGGAAGAAGTGCTTTTACCGGTAAGAATCCGGTGGATCCGTTCTGCGGAAAAGAGTATTTGAAATGGTAGAGTGAGAAAAGTTATGGTAAAGAATTTAAAATTATTGGATAAAGCGTTACAACTGTTGCCGGAAGTAAAAGAAACAATCGTTGAACCAAAGAAAGCGTCAGTTTTTGCCAAGCCTCTGAAGAAGGGGGATTCGGTTGAAATTGATTTTGGGCGACATCTGGTAGGACATCTGAAATTAAATCTTGGGTATGCCGGATCCCATCCGGATGCACCGGTATGGCTTCGATTTTCCTTTGCTGAGAATAAAAAGGAATTCGAGGAACGGGTAGAGGACTATCAGGGCTGGATCTGTTCGGCATGGGTACAACAGGAGCAGGCGCATGTTGATATTGTTCCGGGAGAATATTCTTTACCAAGAAGATATTCGTTTCGTTACGTGAAAATTGAGGTGCTGGATATCAGTTCGAAATTTGAACTGGTTATAGAAGATGCCAAGGCGATTGCATTGTCTTCTGCGGATGATCGTAAATTAAAAACTTATCAGAATGCAGATGAAGAATTAAGAAATATCGATCGCATTGCATGTAATACGTTGCATGATTGTATGCAGAAGGTATTTGAGGACGGACCGAAGCGTGACAGAAGACTCTGGATGGGGGATCTCAGACTGCAGGCTCTTGCCAATTATGAGACCTATCAGATGAATGATATGGTAAAAGGCTGTCTGTATTTATTCGCAGCCTTACCGATGGAGGATGGACGGGTTGGTGCCTGTGTATTCTTAGATCCGGAACCGGAAGTTGATGATACTTCCATGTTTGATTATTCGTTGCTATTTGTCGTTGCACTGTGGGATTACTATAGACAGACGAAGGATAAAGAGGCTCTTGAGGACTTATGGGAGACAGCAAGAACACAGATTGCTTTGGCATTAAAGCAGGTTGGTGATGATGGCATTGTGAGAGACAGCGACAAAATGGGCTGGTGCTTCCTTGACTGGTCATTAGAACTCAACAAGCAGGCAGGGGCACAGGGCGTCTTATTGTATGCGTTAAAAAACGCTATAGCAATTGCAGAGGAATTGAAACAGGACAAGGATGCAGACTGTTTAAAAGAAACGTATGCCTTGTATCAGAAGACTGCAAAAAATTATTTTTATGACGAAGAAAAGCAGTTATTTATAAGTGGAGAGTGCAGGCAGATCTCCTACGCAAGTCAGGTATGGCTGATCCTTGGTGGTGTGGTTGATGCCAAAGAAGGTCTTCAGATCTTACATAATCTTGCAGGCTGTCCGGATGCGGTTGTGATGGTAACTCCGTATATGTATCACTATTATATTGAGGCTTTGATTGGCTGCGGGGCAAAAGAAGAGGCACTTCGTGTGATGAGAGATTACTGGGGCGGTATGGCAAAATTAGGCGCAGATACCTTCTGGGAATTATATAATCCGAAGAATCCGGACGAGTCCCCATATGGTGGAACGATCGTTAACAGTTACTGTCATGCATGGAGCTGCGCACCGGCGTATTTCCTTCGAAAGTATTATGATTAATTAGAAAATGAAAAAGTTAGCCGTGAGGTGTTACGATGAAGAAAATAGGAAATAAAGTTGTTCTAGTGATTGTCATATTGGTAGCAATATTTGGATTAAATACAATTGCTGCGATTCAGACACAGAATCGTGTACGGCAGGCAGGATTTGAGATTACAGAAAAATATATCCCAATTCAGACCGAAATCTTTACGATTCAAAAAAGCATGGAGAGAGGGCAGAAATATTTAAATATTATCAGTTTGTATGATAATGCCCAATTGCGTGAACAGTTGGAGACATCCTTGGCAGAGGAAGTATCGACCATCACTGCGAGTGAAAAGCAGATTGATGCTTATTTAAAGGAAATTAAGGATTCGCAATTGGAAGATGCTGTCAGGAAATATGAGGAATTTCTTGCGCAGGTTCTTATACAATTCGAAACAATTCAGGGATATGTAGATGCAGGAGATTTTGTACAAGCAAGTATTGCACTTGGTTCGGATTTTCAAAATCTGGTTGTTGATATGGGAGAATCGACAGAAAAAAATCTTACCAATCAGCTAGAGAGTGGAATTTCAGATCAGTCCGAACAATATAACAAAGCGGTTGGAACCAATCTTCATGTGACAAAAGTATTGTTTATCATTTTCCTGATCGTATCAGCAGTTGTACTATGCATTATGATCAAAACGGTCAGTAAGCCGGCGAGCGCTGCCAGTCGGCAGTTAGGAAATATTATCGATGAAATCAACCAGAAAAAAGGAAATCTGACACAACGCATTACAGTAAAATCGCATGATGAAATTGGTCAGTTATCGGAAGGTATCAATAATTTTATTGTGCAGCTGCAGAGTGTTATGTACAAGATTCGTGAGCAGTCAGAAGTGATGCAGAATGCACTTGGACAGATGAACACTGAAGTGAACAGTTCGAGTGAGAATGTCAATTATATTGCTGCGACTATGGAAGAGATTACGGCAAGTATGGAGGAAATTTCTTCTTCCATAGAAGGACTTACAGAAAACACGAATGAAATTGTGGAGGCAGTCGATCGTGTGAGTGATCAGGCAACAGAAGGGGTTGCGATCGCTACGGATATTAAAGCCCTGGCGCTTGGGGTAAAAGAGGAGACCGAGAAGAAAAAGAGTGAGATTTATCATATTATTGAAGAAAAGAAAGTAACATTAAATTCTTCGATTGCAGAAAGCCAGCAGATTGGTAATATTAATAATTTGACAAATGATATTTTAAATATTGCAAGCCAGACGAATCTTCTTGCATTAAATGCGTCCATAGAAGCTGCCCGTGCAGGGGAAGCAGGAAAAGGTTTTGCAGTTGTTGCGGATGAAATTCGTCAATTGGCGGAAGATAGTAAGAATACAGCAAATGATATTCAGAAAATAAGCACAGGAGTCATTGCAGCAGTCAATCAGTTGATGGAGAACGCACAGGATCTTATGTGTTTTGTAAGCGAGCGAATTATGGGCGATTATGTTGGATTTGAGGGTGCTACAGACATGTACCATGAGAAAGCAGAACATATGGATTCAGTTATGGCAATTGTTGATGATAATATTGTTGCGCTTCACAACGTAATGGGAGAAGTAAATGATGGAATTACCAATATTTCTACTGTCGTAGAGGAAAATGCGCAGGGAGTCAGCAGTGCTACGGAAAATGTATCAAACCTTGCCAATTCTATTTTATGCATAAGACAGATGGCAATGGAAAACGTGAACTCTTCGAATCAGCTTATGAATGAGGTGAACCGTTTTCAGAAAATTTAGGGTGTACTCAAAGGATGATGAGAACGATGAGAAAAAGAATTGCATTTCTTGCAGGTGCGATCAGTTTTGATAATCAGAATCGTGTTGTGACAGGTGTTTTAAAGCGTGCGGCAGAGTTGAATCTGGATGTCTATATTTTTACGTGTTTCGTAAATTATGACGAGTCTGAAGAAAATAAGATTGGTGCGTTTCGCATTATGGAACTTCCGGATTTTCATACCTTTGATGGTGTGATCGTTATGAAAAATTCCATTCAGTATGATAAGGCTTCCGATACGCTGATAAAGAAAATTTTAAATAGTCGCATTCCGGCAGTAAGCATTGATGAAAACATAGATGGAATGCATAATGTTGGAATCTCAGATTATGACAGCCAGAAACGGATTGTAGAGCATTTACTGGAGAAACATCATCTGACAAAAGTTAATTATGTATGTGGTATCCTTCAGGGAAAAGAAGGGGTGGCACGTTATCAGGCTTATAGGGATGCTATGGAGGAACATGGCATTCCTGTTTCTAATTCACAAATTTATTACGGAAATTATAGCCGTGAGAGTGGAAGAAAAGCGGTTGAATATTTCATAAAGTATGATATGCCGGAAGCAATTGTTTTTGCAAATGACGCGATGGCAATCGGTGCGATGGAGCGCTTGCGGCAAAATGGATATAAGATACCGGAAGATATTTTGATTACAGGCTTTGACAATGATGAACTGTCGGAATTTTGTGTGCCTTCTTTAACAACCGTAGATCGTATGCAGGAAAATCTTGGGGAGGCAGCCGTCAATCTGTTATTTGATAGACAACCGGATTCGTGTGCGCAGATTACGACAAAGATTCTGTATAGGGAGAGTTGCGGATGCTCAGAACAGACAACAAAAACAAAGGAAGATCTGCGCGTCGAGTATCAGAATAAATGCATGATCTATGAGGAAGCATTAGACGCGTTAAAGAGTATGGAACTGGATCTGACTGGTCTTGAAAGTGTAGAAGAACTGTGCCTGCGTCTGGAAAAATACGTTCTTCGTTCAGATATGAAAAATTTCTATATGTGTTTATGCGATGACAAAGAATTATTTGCGTTTCATGACGATAGAAAGACCAACATAAGAGAACAACCGATCTGTGATCATTATACGAAAACGGTTCGAATTCCGATTGCCTATCATAACGGTGCGTTTACCTCGTTCGAGAGATTCCCTTCAAAGGAAGTTTTACCACCGGAAATTAGAAAAGAATCAAAGAAAACATTCTATGTAGTGACACCAATCTACTATCAGAAGGTCTGCTACGGATACTGTGTTTCGGAGGAAAGTACCTTTGCATTAAAAAGTGAACTTTCTTATCTGTGGACGGTGAATATTGGTATGGCACTTGAGAACATACGCAAATGGAGGTGGATCAATCAGATGAATGAGAAGATCAATCGGATGTGGAAGTATGATATGCTCACTCAGGTGCTGAATCGAAGAGGTTTCTTTTATAGTGCAGATGTCATGATCGAACAGATAAAACAGGAGAAAAAGAAAGCATTTGTAATCTTTTTGGATATTGATGGCTTAAAAAGCGTCAATGACGGAATCGGACATGAGGCTGGAGATGCATTCATATGTGAGATGGCGGAAGTAATAAGAAAAGCGGTTCCGAAGGACTGTCTGATCATGCGATATGGAGGCGATGAGTTTGTTATATTTGGAAGCTGCGAGACGGCGCAGCGAATGCGAAGGATCATACAAAGAATCCGGGATTTGATGGAAAAAGAAAATCAAAAAGAAAACAGAAGCTATCAATTGTCTGCCAGTATTGGAGGTTCTTTACATACAGCAGATGAGGTGGAAAATCTGAATCAGTTGATCGAAGCTGCGGATAAACGTATGTATATAGAAAAACGGAAGAAGCATACAAGAAGATAAAATGGAAAATAAGGACAGTTTTTTAGTCTAACCAGAGGCTAAAAAGCGGTCCTTATTTTTGTTATCGTTTGACTATCAGATAAAGACGATGAAGGGGGTTAGAGATGGAAAATAAATATTATCTGGCTGTAGATATCGGAGCGTCAAGCGGAAGACACATCCTGGCGCACAGACAGAATGGGAAAATGATCCTTGAGGAGATCTATCGTTTCCCGAATGGAATGTCGGAACATAACGGGCATAAGATATGGAATGTGGATCAGCTTTATGAGGAAATTCTAAACGGTATGAAGAAATGCAGGAAAATCGGAAAGATTCCATACAGTATGGGAATTGATACCTGGGCAGTGGATTTCGTTTTGCTGGATGAACAGGATCAGAGAATCGGTGATGCGGTGGCATATCGGGACGCAAGAACGGATGGAGTGGATGCAAAAGTATATGAGCAGATTTCGGAAATTGAACTGTATGAAATTACAGGAATTCAGAAGCAGAAGTTTAATACCATCTATCAGTTGATGGCGATCATGCAACAGACTCCGAACGAGTTAAAAAAGGCGAAAACCCTCCTTATGATTCCTGACTATTTCCATTTCCTTTTGACCGGAAATAAGAGGCAGGAATACACAAATGCGACCACCACACAGCTTGTTGATCCGACAACGAATGATTGGAACTGGAATCTGATCGATCGGTTGGGCTATCCCAAAGAGTTATTTCAACCCATTGTTATGGCGGGAACGGTTGTGGGAAATCTGACAACTTTCGTTCAGGAAAAGGTTGGTTTTGATTGTAAAGTGATCCTGCCGGCAACGCATGATACTGCCTCCGCAGTGATGGCAGTACCGACAAAAGAAGAACATTCGCTTTATATCAGTTCCGGAACCTGGTCACTCATGGGAACTGAGCTGAAAGAAGCTGCCTGTGATGAGCAAAGCAGAATACACAATCTGACAAACGAAGGCGGATATGATCACCGGTTTCGTTATCTGAAAAATATTATGGGACTTTGGATGATCCAGTCCGTGCGCAAGGAACTTGCCTCGGAATTGGGATTTGGAGAAATCAGCGAACTTGCGTCCAAACAGACGATTACATCGCTTGTAGAGGCAAATGATCCAAGATTTCTTGCCCCGGATTCTATGACGGTTGAGGTGCAGAAGGCATGTGAGGAGAGCGGACAGCAGGTGCCGCAGGGAATTGCGGAAGTTGCCTGTGTGATCTACAACAGTCTGGCAAAATGTTATGCAGATACGGTAAAAGAAATCGAAGGACTGACAGGAAGACACTATGAGCGTATTCATGTTGTTGGTGGAGGCGCGAATGCTGATTATCTCAATAAGCTTACAGCAAAGGCGACCGGAAAAACGGTTTATGCAGGACCAGGTGAGGCAACAGCAATCGGAAATATCTGTGCGCAGATGATTGCGGCAGGAGAACTTACAGATTTGAAGGATGCAAGACAATGCATCGCACAGTCTTTTGAGATAAATCGATATGGAGGGAAAAAGGAATGTTAGTAGAATCAAAGGCGAAAGTGGGAGTATTTTCTATTGCACTCGGAGCGTATCTTCCACAGTTTCCGTCATTAGTTCCGGAATTTGAAGCGCAGTATAAAGCTTTTAAAAATACAATTCCGGACACGGTTGAAGTCATTGACGGAGGCATCGTTACAACAAAAGAATTATCCATGGAAGCAGGTGCAAAGTTTAGGGCGGCAGATGTAGATCTTGTTATTTTACAGTTACTGACCTATGCGACGAGCTACAATATGCTTCCGGCAATCAGAGACTTAGATGTGCCGGTGGTTCTTGTGAACGTTCAGAAATTAAAAGCACCGGATTATGCTAATACGGATACAGCCAAATGGCTTGGCGAGTTATATGCCTGTGGTGCTGTTGGCGAAATGGTTGCAGATCTGGAGCGGGCAGGAAAAAGACATGCAGTGGTTACGGGAGTTGTAGAAGGCGGAGATGATTATGTTACCAGAGAGATTGCACAGTGGTGCAAGGCGGCTCAGGTGCGGCGGAGATTCCGTTATACCAATATCGCGCAGATCGGACGACCATATCCCGGAATGATGGATCTGTATATTGATGAGACAAACTTATACAACCGGATGGGGCTTTATACGAAACAGTTTGACTGGGAGAAAATGTGGGCGATTGCGGATCATATTGATGATGAATCCGCGATAAGAGCAAAAGCTGAAGATATTCTTGCAACGTTTGATGTTGAAGGTGGTGCAACCGTTGAGACTGTATGGGATATGGCAAGATATGTCGTAGCCTTTGAAGAGTGGGTAAAAAAGGAAGAGCTTGGAATGATTGCTTCTCATTATGACGGCTTTGCACAGGGAATTGCCGGAAAGCTTGACAGTATGCTGATTCCTGCTTTTTCTATGCTGATCAAACAGGGAACTGCCTGTGCGGTTGAAGGGGACATGAAAGTAGCGATGGCAATGAGTATCTTAAAGACAATTGCTGGTACCGGTCAGTTATCTGAGATGTATTCCATCGATTTCAACGATGATATTTGCATTATCGGTCATTCGGGTTCCGGAGATGCGGATATCTCTCAGACGAGAAAGCCAACGATGAAAATCGTAGATGTATTTCATGGTAAGACGGGCGGTGGTTATCTGACACAATTCTATCCGCCTGTTGGAGATGTAACCTATCTTGGAATCACACAGGATAGGAATGGTAATTTCAAATTTGTTGTTGCGGAAGGCGTGAACGAAGAGGGACCGATTTTTACATTTGGAGATACCAACATGAGAACGCGTTTCTCTATAGGAGCGAGAGAATTCTGCAATAGATGGAGCGAGGCAGGACCGACACATCATATGGCAGCAGCCGTAGGAAGACATATTGACACGATCCTTAAAGTGGCAAAGATTCTGAATGTACCAGTGGAGATTGTATGTCGTTAAAAAGATAATAGAAAGAAGGAAATGAAAATGAAATTTTTAGATGCAGAATTTGTACAGGGATTTATCCGTATGGCAAATGACGGATGGGAGCAGGGATGGCACGAGAGAAACGGTGGAAATCTTTCTTATCGTGTAAAACCGGAAGAAGTGGAATTGGTAAAAGAAAATTTTAAAGCCAAAGAGTGGCGTCCGATCGGAACAAGCGTACCGAATCTTGCCGGAGAGTATTTCCTTGTGACCGGAAGCGGCAAGTATTTCCGCAATGTTATCCTTAAGCCGGAGGATTCCATCTGTATGATCGAGTTGGATGAAAAAGGCGAAAATTATCGCATTGTCTGGGGGCTTGTAAACGGAGGAAAACCTACATCTGAACTTCCAAGTCATCTGATGAATCTTGAAGTGAAGAAGCTTCAGAATCAGGATTACCGTGTGGTATATCATGCGCATACAACAAATATTATTGCACTCACATTTGTCCTTCCGCTTGAAGATGAGGTGTTTACAAGAGAATTGTGGGAGATGGCAACGGAGTGTCCGGTCGTGTTCCCAGACGGCGTTGGTGTTGTGCCTTGGATGGTGCCGGGAGGAAGAGAGATCGCGGTTGCAACCAGTGAATTGATGAAGAAATATGATCTTGCAATTTGGGCGCATCATGGAATGTTTGCAGCAGGATTTGATTTCGACCTGACTTTTGGATTGATGCATACGGCAGAGAAGTCTGCGGAGATTCTTGTGAAAATGTTATCCATGAGACCGGATAAGCTCCAAACAATTACACCGGATAATTTCCGTGATCTTGCAAAGGATTTTAAGGTGACTTTGCCGGAAAAATTCCTTTATAAAAAATAAATGAAATCATACGAATGAACGATATGACAATTCCAAAATACTTGCATAAATTAAAAAATAGAAGTAATATGAAGTGAAAAACAATAATAGAAATACATAAAGTACAAAGGAGAATTTATGCAAGGAAAAGAATTTTTTCAGAGTAGAAAGATCGCAGATAAGCTTTCTTTGGTTATCAAGGTGATATGTGTTGTTTTGGCAGTAAATAATATTTTGTTTGCTGCATTACTGGTTGCTTTTGGACATCCGGTATTTTTGATCATTCCGGTACTTGGACTGATTGCGATTCCGGTGCTCGGCCAGCTGATGATAAAAGCACTTGCTGACAATATTCTTGAACTATTGGAGCAGCTTGAGAATGCGGCGGAAGCAATTTCAAATGGAAAACTGGACATTGAAGTGTCCTATGATTCACAGGATGAACTTGGCAGTCTCGCACAGAGTTTTCGTAAAACTTCATCAACTTTAAAAGCGTTTATCGATGATATTGATCAGCTTCTTGCAGAGTTCGCAAAGGGAAATCTGGATGCAAGATCAAGTAATGTTGATATTTATTGTGGTGATTTTAACGAGGTGTTGAACAAACTGAGAGAGGTTGAGTCAGGACTGAGTCAGACAATCTATAATGTAAAGGAATCCTCTGATCAGGTTTCGGCAGGTGCGGATCAGCTGGCACAGAGTGCGCAGGGACTCGCGGAAGGCGCAACCAATCAGGCTGCAGCATTGGAAGAACTGACTGCTTCTGTAGGTGAAGTTGCTACACATGTAGAAGAAAATACACAGTCTACGGATCGTGTGCATGATCAGGCAAAGGAAGTTGCAATCAAGGCAGATCGCGGTACTGCTAAAATGAAGGAATTGGTCGAGTCTATGAAAAATATTTCGGACACGACAAATGAAATTCAGACGGTTATTGAAAAAATCGAAAGTATTGCAAGCCAGACAAATCTTCTTTCTTTAAATGCTTCGATCGAAGCTGCGCGTGCAGGAGAGGCTGGAAGAGGCTTTGCCGTTGTTGCAGAGCAGATTAAAGAATTGGCGGAAGAGAGTGCAGCGTCTGCGGAAGAGACAAGAGTCATGCTGACCAACAGCCTGAATCAGGTGGAGATCGGAAGCAGTGTTGCGGATCAGACTTCGCAGTTTATGGCAGAAATGATTGAACAGCTGGATACGGTTGTTATGGAAGTTGCCAAGATTCGTCAGGTATCGGATCGTCAGGCGGAATCTGTAAAACAGATTTCACAGGCAATCGAACAGGTAAATGGTGTTGTACAGGAAAATTCAGCGACATCTGAGCAGGTTTCGGCTACGAGTCAGGAACTTTCTGCTTCTGCAGAAAGTCTTGATGAAATGATTTCCGGTTTCGAGATCCGTATGTAGTTGATACTAATTGTGCCAACTATGTAGTATAACGAAAAGGTTGTGGAATAAAATTTGATTCCACAACCTTTTTCTTTCTTTATGCGATTATGTAAAGTTGATTTTTATCGTTGATAGAAGTCGATGATACGATCCAGCTTTGCAGTCATATTGGCAAAGAGCAGATCCACGATCGTGATCGCTGCCATTGCTTCGACAACAACGACTGCGCGAGGTACGATGATCGGATCATGACGTCCCTTGATATTGATGCCGATGGTTTCACCGGATTTATTGACCGTCTGCTGCGTAGATGCAATCGAAGGTGTCGGCTTGATCGCAGCACGGAAGATGAGAGGAGATCCGTCACTCATTCCACCGAGTGTACCGCCGGAGTGGTTCGTCGCTTTCTTTACCTGTCCGTTTTCCATGACAAAAGAATCATTGTTGGTAAGTCCGGTTGCCTCTGCGGCTACGAAGCCGTCACCAATCTCAAATCCCTTGACAGCACCAATCGATACGATCGCTTTGGCAAGGTTCGCATCCAGTTTCTCGAAGACCGGATCCCCAAGACCGACCGGAAGACCGTTTACGATGCATTCAACGATTCCACCGGAAGAATTCTGTTCGTTTAAACATTTTTCCAGGTAGTCGGAAGCTTTTGAAGCGGCATCCGCGTCAGGCATGTACAATTTGTTATTGCTGATTTCATCAGCGTTAAAGTTTGTTGCATCAATGCTTACCGGACCGATGGACCTGGTATAGGTAAGAAAGGAAATTCCCATCTGCTCTAAGATTTTGATCGCGATCGCACCGCCTGCAACGCGTCCGATGGTTTCACGACCGGAAGAACGTCCGCCGCCGCGATAGTCACGGAAACCATACTTTTCATCAAAACAGTAATCGGCATGTCCCGGACGATAATAGGATGCAATCTCGCTGTAATCGGCAGAATGCTGATCCTTGTTCCATACCATCATAGAGATCGGGGTTCCTGTGGTCTTGCCTTCAAAGATGCCGGATACGATCTCGACGGTATCACTTTCATTTCGCTGGGTGGTAAATTTGGACTGACCGGGCTTGCGTCTGTCTAAGAATTTCTGGATATCTTCCTCACATAACGGAAGACCTGCCGGGCATCCGTCTACGACAACACCGATCCCTTTGCCGTGTGATTCTCCCCATGTAGTGATACGAAATATATTTCCAAATGATGAGCCTGCCATAATTGCCTCCTGAATTTATTTAACTGTATTTTATTATAGGAAACATGGCGTTGAATAGTCAAGAAACTTATGCTAAAATTTAGGAATGAATAAATTTAAACAAAAGTATATAGGAAACAGGGAATTTTATAAAAGATATCTGTTGCTCGCCATTCCGATGATCATTCAGAATGCGATCACAAATCTGGTCAGCTTTCTGGATAATATTATGGTAGGACAGCTTGGAACGGAGCAGATGTCCGGAGTTGCGATTGTCAATCAGTTGATCTTTGTATATAATCTGGCCGTTTTTGGCGCGGTATCGGCAGCAAGTATTTTTGGAGCTCAGTATTTTGGTAAAGGAAATCATAAGGGGCATATGTATTCGTTCCGGTTTAAGCTGTATGCAGCGCTTTTTGTGACGGGAGTTGCTATGCTCCTTTTTCTCACGAATGGATCGAATCTGATATCACTTTATCTGACCGATACGGCTGGAAATGGTGCGACAGACAAGGCGTTAGGTTATGGTCTGGAATATCTGAAAATCGTTATGGTAGGACTGATTCCTTTTGCTGTGAATCAGGCTTATGCGACGAATATCAAGGAAACCGGACAGACCTTTGTGCCGATGATTGCAAGTTTTGTGGCGGTGGGAAGTAATGCACTGCTTGATTTTTTGCTTATTTTCGGAATCGGACCTTTGCCGAGAATGGGAGTGGCAGGAGCTGCCCTTGCGACCGTTATTTCACGATATATTGAGGCTGCCATCGTTATTATGTGGGCACATACGAACCGGGAGAAGAACAAGTACCTCGAGGGTGCTTATGTCGGAATTGGCATGCCTGTGCAGGAATTCAAGGCAATCTTTATCAAGGGAATGCCGCTTATGCTCAATGAGGTTTTGTGGGCTGCCGGGATGACAACGGTTACGCAGTGTTATTCCATCAGAGGACTTGGTGTGATTGCAGGACTTAATATAGCGACGACGATCACAAACCTTTTTAACATCGTATTTATACAGCTTGGTGCATGCATCAGTATTGTGGTTGGACAGTATCTTGGTGCAGGAGATCTTGAAGCAGCAAAGGATGCGGACAATAAGATGATCGTGTTTAGTGTATTCTGCTGTACGATCATGGCTGCGCTTATGCTTCTGGTGGGAGGACTTTTCCCGAATATTTACAACACAACGGATGAAATCAAGAGTCTGGCCACAGATTTTATTGCGGTATCGGCGATTATTATGCCGTTTTGCGCGTTTTCACATGCGTCATATTTTACCCTGCGTTCAGGCGGAAAGACATTGGTTACATTTTTGTTTGACTCTGTTTTTACATGGGTGATCGTTGTGCCGGTAGCATTTGTGCTTGCAAATTATTCTGCAATCGGAATTGTAGGGGTGTACTTTCTGGTGCAGGCGACCGAACTGATCAAGGTGGTAATTGGTTATTTCATGGTGCGCAGTAACGTGTGGCTGGTACAGATGGTGTAGGGAATTATAATTAATTATAATAAGAGGAAGAGGGAACATATGGATTTTAATGCGGTATATCATCAGGCGAGTGACAATTATTGTTACCCGCTTAATAATGATGAGTTAATTATCAACATCAAGACGGGATACGATGTGGAAGCGGTCTCTATTATTTTGGGAGATCCGTTTGCGGCCGGTATCTTAGGCGGAGGAGAGCACTGGGACGGAACCGAGGAGCCGATCATCTATAAGAAAAGGCTTAAGAATCAGATCTGGTGGACGACAACGGTCCGCCCGGAGTTCAAGCGTTTAAAATATTATTTTAAGTTACAGACTGCGGAGGAGAGCTGGTTCTTCTTTGAGGATGGTTTTGTCAGTGACGAGCAGATGCATTTGGAGGGCAGAAGCCGTCAGTGCTTTGTATTTCCGTGGATGAATCCATGTGATGTGCCGCGTACCCCGGCATGGGTAAATGATACGGTCTGGTATCAGATCTTCCCGGATCGTTTCTGTAACGGAGATCATTCCATTGATCCGGACAATGTGGTGCCTTGGCGGGATCACGGAAGTGTGACGAATGATGAGTGCTTTGGCGGAGATCTGGCGGGAATTACGAGTAAGCTGGATTATCTGCAGAATCTTGGAATCAACGGTCTGTATCTGACGCCAATCAATGAATCGCCGTCTAATCATAAGTATGACACGACCGATTATACGAAGATCGATCCGCGTTTTGGCGATGAAGAGACGCTGATCCATCTGGTAGAAGAAGCGCACAAGCGCGGTATCCGCGTGATGCTTGACGGTGTATTTAATCATTGCGGTTATTACTTCGCACCGTGGCAGGATGTCCTTGCGAAGGGACCGGAGTCGAAGTATTATGACTGGTTTATGATCAATGAATGGCCGTTTGACCGGAATGGACAGGCAGCGAAAAAGAAGCAGATTTACACGTTCGCTTTCTATGACGGTATGCCGAAGATCAATACGAATAACCCGGAAGTGAGAAAATATTTTGTTGATATCTGTGCAAACTGGGTGGAGCATTACGGAATCGATGGAATCCGCCTGGATGTGGCGAATGAGGTGTCACACCGCTTCTGTAAAGAATTGCATGAGAGCGTGAAGGGCATCAATCCGGATATCTATATCTTAGGTGAAATCTGGCACAATGCACTTCCGTGGCTGAGAGGTGATGAGTTTGACGCGGTCATGAATTATCCGCTCGGACAAAGCATCAAGGATTTCTGGATCGATAAGAGTCTGACGAATGAGGATTTTGAGTATACGATCAACCGCTGCTACACAAGCTATATGCAGCAGACGAACGATGTACTTTTTAATCTGTTGGATTCACATGACACGAAGCGGCTGCGTTCGGATGTGAAGAATCTGGATGAGTATTTTGCGCAGCTTGCGGTACTGTTTGCGATGCCGGGCAGTCCGTGTATCTATTATGGTACAGAGATTGCAATGGAGGGAAGTTACGATCCGGATTGCAGAAGATGTATGCCTTGGACGGACATCGAAGCAGGAAAATATGCCGAGAGAAGTGAGATTATCGCGACATTGATCCGTCTCCGCAGACAGGAGCCTCTGCTCAAAAGCCGTAACTTCCATTTCCCGGACGATTACAAGGATCACAAGCGTGTGATCCAGTTCCAGAAGGTGGACTTCCCGGATTGTTATGTTGAGGTGCTGATCAATTGCTGCGAGGAAGATATTGAGGTGGAGCAACAGGGCGAAATCCTGCTCGCACGCCACTATATTGATTCCACGCTTTTGTCAAACGGCGTTCTGATCCGCAGGATCTGTAAATGATAGTGAGCGAAGAAATGGAGCATAAAGCGATGCGGAAGTGAACGCATTGGGCATTTGAATAGGAAAAGAAAGAGGAAAGAAGCAAATATGGCTACATATGAATTGTTAAAACAGGAAGGACGTGCAAAGCGTGGAATTTTCCACACGGTGCACGGAGACATCCAGACACCGGTATTTATGAATGTCGGAACGGTCGGCGCGATCAAAGGCGCGGTATCCACGGATGATCTCAAGGAGATCCACTGTCAGGTGGAATTATCCAACACTTACCATCTGCATGTGCGCACCGGCGATAAACTGATCAAGGAAATCGGAGGTCTGCATAAGTTTATGGCATGGGATCGTCCGATTCTTACGGATTCCGGCGGATTTCAGGTGTTTTCCCTTGCGGGACTCAGGAAGATCAAGGAAGAGGGCGTATTTTTCCGCTCCCATATTGATGGAGCCAAGATCTTTATGGGACCGGAGGAAAGTATGCAGATCCAGTCGAATCTCGGATCGACGATCGCGATGGCTTTTGACGAATGTCCGTCAAGTGTTGCGGATCGAACGTATGTGGAGAATTCTGTTAACCGTACCACACGCTGGCTCGAACGATGCAAGCGTGAGATGGCGAGACTGAATTCCCTTCCGGATACGATCAATAAAGAACAGCTTTTGTTTGGTATTAATCAGGGGGCTATCTATGAGGATATCCGTATTGATCATGCCAAACGCATTGCGGAGATGGATCTGGATGGTTATGCGGTCGGAGGACTTGCGGTTGGAGAGAGCCACGAGGAAATGTATCATATTCTTGATGAGACGGTGCCGTATCTTCCGGTCAACAAACCAACGTATCTGATGGGTGTCGGAACACCTGCAAATATTTTAGAAGGTGTTGAGCGTGGTATCGATTTCTTTGACTGTGTATATCCGAGCCGAAATGGTCGTCACGGACATGTATATACCAATCACGGAAAACTGAATCTGTTCAACCAGAAATACGAGAAGGACATGCGCCCGATTGAGGAAGGCTGCCAGTGTCCGGCCTGCCGCACGTATAGCCGTGCCTACATCCGTCACCTTCTGAAGGCGAAGGAAATGCTTGGAATGCGTCTTTGCGTGCTTCATAATCTGTATTTCTATAATACAATGATGGAAGAGATTCGTGATGCGCTTGACGATGGAAGATACGCTTCTTATAAGAAAGACAAGCTGGACCGCATGAGTGCGGGAGAATAGATAAAGGGTAACATAATAAAAAAAACATAAAATGCTTGCCCAATACAAAAAAATTGTGTACTATATTCTATAGTATTTTAATTAGGAGGACAAATTGATGTATTCAATTTTAGCTGAAGCAGCGAGCGGAGCCGGTGCAGGTTCTATGATCGGCATGATCTTATGGTTGGTTATTATTTTTGGTATTATGTATTTTATCATGATCCGTCCACAGAAGAAGGAACAGAAGAAGAAAGAGTTAATGCTTTCCGAAGTCGCTGTAGGCGACACAGTTCTTACCATCTCGGGATTCTACGGAACCATCATTGACATTGTCGACGATACCGTTATCGTAGAGTTTGGTAACAATAAGAACTGCCGTATTCCGATGCAGAAGGCAGCAATCTCTGAGGTTGAGAAAGCCACAGAAGCTACTGAATCCAAATAGTAACGAAGGGAGTCGTCACAGGCGGCTCCTTTTTTGTTAGCATGGCGCTTTTGCATGGTAACGTACAGAATTTTTACAACTATTAGGAATAGTAAACAATGTTTCTATAACAGCAGGTTATCAATTTTATGAAAAAGTAAAATAGTAATTTAGTTGAAAAGAAAGCCATATTGCTATATATTAGTAAATAATAGATTTTTTTGAAAGAAAAGAGGAGAACGTATGCAGTGTCAAATTGGAGTGATTTCCGGTGACGGAATCGGACCGGAGATCGTCACAGAGGCAAAAAAGGTATTGGATCAGATTGGAAAAAAATATAATCACCAATTCAATTATACAGAAATTCTGATGGGAGGATGTTCAATCGATGCGACCGGAGTGCCGCTTACTGATGAGGCAATTGAGACAGCGCTCGCAAGCGATGCGGTATTGATGGGATCGATCGGTGGTAATACATCTACTTCTCCGTGGTATAAGCTTCCACCGGAACTTCGCCCGGAGGCAGGACTTCTTAAGCTTCGTAAGTCCTTAAACTTATTTGCAAACCTTCGTCCTGCATATTTATATAAGGAACTGAAGGCAGCATGTCCGCTCCGCGACGATATTATCGGAGACGGATTTGATATGATGATCATGAGAGAATTGACCGGTGGCTTATATTTCGGCGCGCGTAAGACCGAAGAGGTGGATGGCGTAATGACCGCAACCGATACTCTTACATATAATGAAGAAGAGATTCGAAGAATTGCAAAGCGTGGATTTGATATTGCGATGAAGCGCCGCAAGAAAGTGACATCTGTCGATAAGGCAAATGTTCTTGATTCTTCCAGACTCTGGAGAAAAGTGGTCGAGGAAGTCGCAAAGGATTATCCGGAAGTAACTTATGAGCATATGCTTGTTGACAATTGTGCAATGCAGCTTGTCAAGGATCCGAAGCAGTTTGATGTCATTCTTACAGAGAATATGTTTGGTGATATCTTATCCGATGAGGCATCTATGGTGACAGGATCCATCGGAATGTTATCATCTGCAAGTTTGAATGATACCAAGTTTGGTCTGTATGAGCCGAGTGGCGGATCTGCACCGGATATCGCCGGCAAAGGCATTGCGAATCCGATTGCAACCATTCTTAGTGCAGCCATGATGCTTCGTTACAGCTTTGATCTTGATAAGGAAGCGGATGCAATTGAAGAGGCTGTCAAGAAGGTATTGGCGGAAGGATACCGCACGATTGATATTATGCCGCAGGCAGGAGAGCGCACGGAAGGAATTACACAGGTCGGCACCGCACAGATGGGAGATCTGATTGCGGAGCGTGTATCATAGAAAAAGTAAAGGAGATAAGAAAATGATTAGTGATAACGCAAGAAGCGGCATGCAGCAGGCTCCGGCACGAAGCCTTTTTAATGCATTAGGATTTACCGCAGAAGAATTAAAGAAACCTATGGTCGGAATCGTAAGCTCTTACAATGAGATCGTTCCGGGACATATGAATATTGATAAAATCGTAGATGCTGTCAAGCTTGGTGTTGCAGAGGCCGGTGGTGTACCGGTTGTATTCCCTGCAATTGCAGTATGTGACGGTATTGCGATGGGTCATGTGGGAATGAAGTATTCCCTAGTCACCAGAGATCTGATCGCAGACTCTACCGAGTGTATGGCGATTGCGCATCAGTTTGATGCACTTGTTATGGTTCCAAACTGTGACAAGAATGTACCGGGACTTCTGATGGCAGCAGCAAGATTAAATCTTCCTACTGTATTCGTATCCGGAGGCCCGATGCTTGCAGGACATGTGAAGGGACAGAAGAGAAGTCTTTCTTCGATGTTCGAGGCAGTCGGATCCTACGCAGCTGGAACAATGACCGAGGAAGATGTTACAGAATTTGAGAATAAGGTATGTCCGACATGTGGATCATGCTCCGGTATGTATACCGCGAACTCCATGAACTGTCTGACTGAGGCTCTTGGAATGGGACTTCGTGGCAATGGAACGATCCCGGCTGTATATTCCGAGAGAATCAAGCTTGCAAAGCATGCAGGTATGGCGGTTATGGATATGTACAGAAAGAATATCTGTGCAAGAGATATTATTACCAAAGAATCCATCTTAAACGCTTTGACCGTTGATATGGCACTTGGATGTTCCACAAACTCCATGCTTCATCTTCCGGCAATCGCACATGAGATTGGATTTGATTTTGACATCAGTTTCGCAAATCCGATCAGTGAGAAGACACCAAACCTGTGTCATCTTGCTCCGGCAGGTCCTACTTATATGGAGGATCTCAATGAGGCAGGCGGCGTATACGCTGTAATGAAGGAACTGGCAGATATCGGACTTTTAAATACGGACTGTATGACGGTAACCGGAAAGACGATCGGTGAGAATATTGCTACAGCCGTCAACCGTAATCCGGAAGTTATTCGTCCGGTTGACAATCCATACAGCAAGACCGGTGGTCTGGCAGTCCTTAAGGGTAACCTTGCTCCGGATGGATCAGTTGTTAAGCGTTCTGCTGTCGTAGAGGAGATGATGGTTCATGAGGGACCGGCAAGAGTCTTCGATTGTGAGGAAGATGCGATCGCAGCAATCAAGGGTGGTAAGATCGTAGAGGGTGATGTTGTTGTTATCCGTTACGAGGGACCAAAGGGTGGACCTGGAATGAGAGAGATGTTAAACCCGACTTCTGCTATCGCAGGAATGGGTCTTGGAAGTTCCGTTGCTTTGATTACAGACGGACGTTTCTCCGGCGCATCCAGAGGTGCATCCATCGGACACGTATCGCCTGAGGCAGCGGTTGGCGGACCGATCGCTTTGGTAGAAGAGGGCGACATTATTAAGATCAACATTCCGGAAATGACACTGAATATTGATGTGTCGGATGAGGAGATGGAGGCCCGCCGTGCGAAGTGGCAGCCGAGAGAGCCGAAGGTTACAACCGGATACCTTAAGAGATATGCTTCTCTTGTCACATCCGGTAACCGCGGTGCAGTATTAGAGATTAAGGAATAAGAACGATAGATTAGAGGATTACAAAATGCAGTTAACAGGATCACAGGTTATTATTGAATGCCTGAAAGAACAGGGTGTAGATACCGTATTCGGTTATCCGGGCGGTGCAATCTTAAATGTATACGATGAATTGTATAAGCATCCGGAGATTAAGCATGTGTTGACATCCCATGAGCAGGGAGCATCCCATGCGGCAGACGGATATGCAAGAAGTACCGGCAAGGTTGGTGTCTGTATGGCAACTTCCGGACCGGGAGCAACCAACCTTGTTACGGGTATTGCGACCGCTTACATGGATTCGATTCCGATGGTCGCAATCACATGTAACGTTGGGGTATCGCTTCTCGGTAAGGACAGTTTTCAGGAGATTGATATTGCAGGTATTACAACTCCGATTACGAAATACAGTTTTATTGTCAAGGATGTGACGAAGCTTGCGGATACGATCCGCCGCGCTTTCTCGATCGCGAGAAAGGACAGACCGGGCCCGGTACTTGTGGATATCACCAAGGATGTGACTGCAAGCAAAGTAGAGTATACAAGGCAGGAACCGGTAATTCCGCAGCCGAAGGCAGGCACCTTTGATGAGGATGATATCGAGAAGGCCATACATATGATCACAAAGGCCAGAAAGCCGTATATCTTTGTCGGCGGTGGTGCTGTACTTTCAGGAGCAAGTGAGCAGCTTAAGGCGTTTGTGGAGCGTGTGGATGCTCCGGTGTGTGATACACTGATGGGCAAAGGCGCTTTTGACGGCACATCGGATTGTTATACGGGAATGCTTGGAATGCACGGAACGAAGACATCCAATCTCGGTGTCAGTGAGTGCGACCTCCTGATCGCAATCGGTGTGCGTTTCTCGGATCGAGTACTCGGCAATCCGAAGAAGTTCGCCAAACAGGCGAAAATCTTACAGATCGATATTGATCCGGCGGAGATCAACAAAAATATTATCGTAAATCACAGTGTGATCGGTGATGTGAAGATGGTTCTTGACCGTATCAATGGTAAATTAGAGCAGCAGAGTCATACCGAGTGGCTTTCCCATATTGCGGATTACCAGAAGCAGTATCCACTGACTTATCCGCCTGTTGGACTCAGCGGTCCATATATGATCGAGAAAATCTACGAGATGGCAAGTGACGCAATCATCGTTACGGAAGTTGGACAGCACCAGATGTGGGCAGCACAGTATTTTAAATACAAGCAGCCGAGAACACTTCTTACTTCCGGAGGTCTCGGAACGATGGGGTACGGACTGGGCGCTGCAATTGGTGCACAGACCGCGAATCCGGATAAACAGGTGATCAATATCGCCGGTGACGGATGTTTCCGTATGAATATGAACGAACTTGCGACAGCCGCAAGACAGAAGCTTCCATTGATTGAAGTGATTGTAAATAATCATGTTCTTGGAATGGTTCGTCAGTGGCAGACACTTTTCTACGAGAAGCATTATTCGGCAACCGTACTTGATGATGGTGTGGATTATGTAAAGCTTGCGGAGGCGATGGGAGCTAAGGCTCGCAGAGTGACGACAAGAGAAGAGTTTGAAGCAGCATTTAGGGAAGCGCTTGCTTGTAAGAAGCCGTTCGTGATCGATGCGATCATTGATTCGGATGATAAGGTATGGCCGATGGTTGCACCGGGAGCTCCAATCAGTGAGTGCTTTGATGGCAGCGATGTGAGAAAATAATTCCGTCAAGCAAATGCACTGCGAGACTGCTTGCAGACGGAGCAGCGCATTTATTTGACGGATAAACAGACATAAGCATGGAATGCGCATGTTTGTTGCGATTTCGAGAGTTCGAAGAACGGAAAAATCGTAATTGTTTATATAAATAGGCTGATGTTGATGTATGTCATCATGCTGGCGTATGGTGACATTATATGATACAAATAAAAATTTAGGAGGAAGTTTGAAATGAGCAGAGTTTATAATTTCTCAGCAGGACCGGCTGTATTGCCGGAGGAGGTACTGCAGGAAGCAGCAGATGAAATGTTGGATTATAAGGGATGTGGAATGTCCGTTATGGAGATGAGCCATAGATCCAAGGTGTTCGACGATATCATTAAGGATGCAGAGAAAGACTTAAGAGAGTTAATGAATATTCCGGATAACTACAAGGTAATGTTCTTACAGGGTGGTGCTTCGCAGCAGTTCGCAGCAGTTCCAATGAACCTGATGAAGAACAAGAAAGCCGGATACATTGTTACCGGACAGTGGGCAAAGAAGGCTTTTCAGGAAGCTAAGATGTACGGTGAGGCAATTGAGCTTGCATCATCCGCTGATGAGACATTCTCTTATATCCCGGACTGCTCAGATTTAGACATCCCGGATGATCTTGATTATGTATATATATGTGAGAACAATACGATTTACGGAACCAAGTATAAGACACTTCCAAATACGAAGGGTAAGACATTGGTTGCAGACGTTTCCTCCTGCTTCTTATCAGAGCCTGTTGATGTAACCAAGTATGGTGTCATCTATGGTGGCGTACAGAAGAATGTCGGACCGGCTGGTGTGGTTATCGTGATCGCACGTGAGGATCTGATCACAGATGATGTCCTTCCTGGAACACCTACCATGCTCAAGTGGAAGACACAGGCAGACAATGACAGCTTATACAATACACCGCCTTGCTACGGTATCTATATCTGCGGTAAAGTATTCAAGTGGCTCAAGAAGATGGGCGGACTTGAGGAGATGCAGAAACGTAACATCGAGAAAGCACAGATTCTTTATGATTTCCTTGACCAGAGTAAGATGTTCAAGGGAACCGTAAGAAAAGAGGATCGTTCTCTGATGAATGTTCCATTTGTAACCGGTGATAAGGATCTTGATGCAAAGTTTGTCAAAGAGGCAACTGAGGCTGGATTTGTAAACTTAAAGGGACATCGTACCGTTGGTGGAATGAGAGCTTCTATCTACAATGCTATGCCTAAGGAAGGTGTTGAGAAGCTGGTTGCTTTCATGAAGAAGTTTGAAGAGGAGAATGCATAATGTTTAATTATACTTGTTTAAATCCAATTGCCGGAGTCGGCTTGGATCTGTTTTCAGAAGATTATAAAAAGGTTGACGATCTTGCAGGTGCAGACGCAGCCCTTGTCAGAAGTGCAGCAATGCATGACTTAGAGCTGCCGGAGAATTTACTTGCAGTAGCCCGTGCCGGAGCTGGCGTTAACAATATTCCGCTGGATAAATGCGCAGATCAGGGTATCGTCGTATTCAATACACCGGGTGCCAATGCCAACGGTGTTAAGGAACTTGTATTTGCAGGAATGTTTTACGCAGCAAGAGATATTGTCGGTGGTATCAACTGGTGCTTAGATAATCAGAACGATGAGAACATCGCTAAGACAGCAGAGAAGCAGAAGAAAAACTTCGCAGGAATCGAGATCTCAGGCAAGAAGCTTGGTGTCATCGGACTCGGAGCCATCGGTGTACTCGTAGCAAATGCGGCAACCCATATGGGAATGGAAGTATACGGATATGATCCATATATTTCGGTTAATGCAGCCTGGAACTTATCCAGAAGCGTGAAGCATATCAGTAATGTAGAAGATATCTACAAAGAGTGTGATTTCATCACCATTCATGTACCGCTTCTTGATTCTACCAGAAAGATGATCGATGCCAAGGCTATCGCTATGATGAAGCCGACAGCGATCGTACTTAACTTCGCAAGAGATCTTCTTGTTGATGAGGAAGCTATGGTTGACGCTCTCGCTGCAGGAAAGATTAAGAAATATGTATCTGATTTCCCGAACACAACAACCGTTGGCGCAAAGGGATGCATCGTAACCCCTCACCTTGGAGCATCAACTGCCGAGTCAGAGGATAATTGTGCGATTATGGCAGTTCGTGAGATCCGTGATTACCTTGAGAATGGTAACATCACACATTCTGTAAACTATCCGGATTGCAATATGGGTGCATGCCTGACTGCCGGACGTATCGGTATCCTTCATAAGAATGTCAAGGGTATGATCGCACAGTATACAACCATTCTTGGAGAAGCTGACATCAATGTATCCGATATGACGAATAAGGCAAAAGGCGATTATGCATACGCACTTCTTGACCTTGACTCTCCGGTTACCGATGAAGTGGTTGCCAAGCTTCGTGCAATTGACGGTGTACTTCGGGTCCGTGTAGTAAAATAAGAGTACATTTGGAGAAAACAATTTATGGCTAATATAAAACCATTTATCTGTGTCAGACCGGCAGAAGATAAAGTAGATAAGATCGCAGCACTTCCGTATGATGTCTATAATCGTGCGGAGGCGAAGGCCGTCGTTACCGCGAATCCGCAGTCGTTTCTTGCAATTGACCGTGCGGAGACGCAGTTTGGCGACGAAGTAGATACTTATGATGAGCGTGTCTATGCGAAGGCACATGAGATGCTTTCTGATTGGATCGACAATGGTTCTTTTGTCCGTGACACGCAGAATGCCTATTACATCTATGAATTGACAATGGATGGCAGAGTGCAGACTGGAATCGTTGCATGTGCATCGATTGATGATTATGCGAACAATATCATCAAAAAGCATGAGAATACACGTGCCGATAAAGAAGCAGACCGTATTCATCATGTGGATACCTGCAGCGCGCAGACTGGACCGATTTTCCTTGCATACCGCACTAATCCGATCATCGGTGAAGTGGTTGCTGCGGTAAAGCAGACACCTGCTTTATATGATTTTGTTGCAGATGACGGAATCCGCCACAGAGTGTTCAAGATTGGTGATGCTACGCAGATTGAGGCAATACAGAATGCATTTGCAGGAATTGATGATATCTATATTGCGGATGGTCATCATCGTGCAGCTTCTGCAGTCAAGGTTGGATTCAAGAGAAGAGAAGAACACCCGGATTATGATGGAACGGAAGAGTTTAACTATTTCCTTTCGGTTTTATTCCCGGATGAAGAACTCATGATCATGGATTATAACCGTGTTGTCAGGGACTTAAACGGAATGTCCAAGGAGCAGTTCCTTGCGAAGATGAATGAACTTTTTACCGTTACGGAAATTGGCGGCATGATCGGTGATTCAATTACGGAAAGTGATGTGCGCCCGGGTAAGAAGGGGGATTTTGCAATGTTTATCGATGATAAATGGTATCGTTGCAGTATGAAGCCGTCTGATATTCCGGATGATCCGGTTGAGGGACTTGATGTGTCGGTTCTGCAGAATCTTCTTCTTGCACCGGTACTTGGAATCGGCGATCCGAAAACGGATAAGAGAATTGACTTTGTCGGAGGAATCCGCGGTCTCACGGAGCTTGAGAAGAGATGCCATACGGATTGTAAGGTTGCATTTGCAATGTATCCGACTTCAATTCAGGAGCTTTTTGCTGTGGCAGATGCAGGCAGACTGATGCCGCCGAAGTCGACATGGTTTGAGCCGAAGCTTCGAAGCGGATTGTTTATTCATGAAATTGAACGGTAATGCTTATAAGGGCGTGGGAGAAATCCTGCGTCCTTTTGTAATCATTTAAAAAGGAGAGAACGAATGACGTTACAGCAGTTGACATATCTTGTGAAGGTTGCGGAATGTGGAAACATCACAGAAGCAGCGGAGCAGCTTTATATCTCGCAGCCAAGCATGAGTACAGCAATCAGCAATCTGGAAAAAGAGATGGGGATTACGGCCTTTAACCGGACAAAAAAAGGTGTGACCGTAACCCGAGACGGAGAAGAGCTTCTGTCCTATGCGCGGATGCTATTGGAACAGGCGGATATCATGAAGGAACATTTCGGTGTTGGCGAAAAACGTGACCCGAAGTTTTGTGTCTCCTGCCAGCATTATTCGTTTGCGGTCAATGCATTCGTCGATGTGGTGAATATGTTTGATGCGGACAAGTACAGCTTTATTCTAAGAGAAACACAGACCGGAGAAATCATTGACGATGTGGCGCAGGGGAGGAGTGAGATCGGAATTCTGTATCTGTCGGAGCACAACGAGGAAGTGATTACGAAGCTTTTGAAGAAAAATGAACTTGTCTTCGAGGAACTTTTTGTGGCGGATCCGCATGTGTTCTTATGCAAGGATCATCCGTTGGCGGATAGGAATTTGATCACGGTGGATGATTTGAAGCCGTATCCGTATCTGGTGTTTGAGCAGGGAGAGCGTAATTCGTTTTATTTTTCGGAGGAGTTTATCAGTACGCTGGATTTCCCTAAGAATATTCAGGTGAGGGATCGGGCAACGCTTTTTAATCTGGTAATCGGTCTGAATGGATTTACGGTAAGTTCCGGTGTGATCGATGAAAGGCTGAATGGATCGAGCATCATTGCAAGACCGCTTGCATTGGACTGTCACATGCGAATTGGTGTGATCCAAAGGAAAAATCTTCTTTTAAGCCGCTATGCCACATATTACATGGAGGCATTGCGCAGACATGTAAATGGTAAGTAATGTATTATAGTATAAAACTATAGATAACATAAAAGTATATGTATTTTATTTGTTGAATATATGATGATAGAATGTCCTCAGGTCAAAACAAAGACAGACAGTCATCTTGAAAGTTTGATAACTGACTGTCAAAACAAGAACGTACAAGGAGGACATACAAATGAGTCATTTACACAATCCGTTTCGATATGATTATGTGGGAAGTTTTCTTCGTCCGGAAAATTTAAAGAAGGCAAGACGAGCATTTGATGAGGGCAAGATTGATTATGCAAAGCTAAAAGAGGTTGAGGATCAGGCAATCACGGATCTGATCATAAAAGTAAAGTCGCTTGGGTATCATGTGATCACGGACGGCGAGTTCCGACGCGCCACCTGGCATCTGGATTTTATGTGGGGACTGGACGGAGTCGATCATGTGAAGACAAAGACTGGACTTCCGTTCTACGGAGAGGCTGCAATGATCGATGACACTTACCTTGTTGGTAAGATCGGTTTAAGTAAGGAGCATCCGTTTGTGGAGCATTTCCGCTTTGTAAAACAGTTCGAGGATGAGAACACGGTTGCAAAGCAGACGATTCCGGCACCGGCACAGGTACTGGCGCAGTTTACAATGCCTTTTAACCGGGAGGCAACGGAAAAGTATTATGGCAATGATGCCGAGCTGATCGATGATCTGGTTGCCGCATATAAGAAGGTCATTGATGATCTGTATGCGGCAGGATGCAGGAACGTGCAGCTGGATGACTGTACCTGGGGAATGCTTGCAGACAAGACGGCACCTCTTGCATACGGAACAACGGTTGAGGGACTGCAGAAGATTCAGCAGACCTACAAGGATATCAACAACCGTGTGATCGCAAATGCACCGGAAGGCGTGGTAGTGACAACACACGTATGCCGCGGTAATTTTCACTCGACTTATGCAAGCAGCGGCGCTTATGATGCGGTGGCAGATGCATTATTTGCAGAGGAGAATGCAGACGGTTATTATCTGGAGTTCGACGATGAGAGATCCGGTGGATTTGCTCCGCTTGCGAAAGTAACCGGCGACAAGAAAGTGGTACTTGGACTGGTTACCACAAAATCATCCGTATTGGAGAGTAAGAAAGCAATCATCGAGCGTATCCATGAGGCGGCAAAATATGTTCCACTTGATCGTCTGTATTTAAGTCCACAGTGCGGATTTGCATCCTGCGAGATCGGAAATAAGCTGACAGAGGAACAGCAGTGGGCAAAGCTTCGACTCGTGAAAGAGATTGCAGAAGAAGTCTGGGATAAAGATGGTCATATTGGATAAAATAATGAGATAGAGATCGCGACTTCGGAGGAATTAACGCAGATGCAGCATCTTCATTTGAATGAATTCTTTACATATGAGACAAATTTGCCAAGAGGGATCGGATTCGGAATGTTTCATCTCGGGCATTTCATCTGGCTTGGAATCATACTTGTTGGAATTGTAGGAATTATGAGGTGGTATTGTATATCATCAGAGAAGAGGAAGCGCAGAATAGAAGTGAGCGTATCTGGATCGCTTGTACTGTGGATTGTGCTTCGGGCTGTGTATATCGGGATTCTGCATGAAAATTTTCTGTACGAGCTGCCGCTTCATCTGTGCAGCATGGCTGGAATTCTGTGCGCAATCCATTGTGTGACACACTGGGAGTGGCTGGGACAGGTACTGTACAGTCTGTGCCTTCCGGGGGCAGTTCTTGCGCTGCTTTTCCCAAATTGGAATTTCTATCCGGCGATTCATTTTCTGACGATGGAGGCCTTCCTGTTTCATATGGGAATTGTGCTTTATGTCTGCATGATGCTGCAGTCCCACGGAATTGTGCCGGATATCAGGAAACTATGGAAAGTCATTATATTTATGATCGTTGTTGTGGTTCCGATTTATTTCTTTGATAAGCGATTCAATGTCAACTATATGTTTGTCAACCGACCATCCGCCGGATCGCCGCTTGTCTGGCTGGCAGGCTGGATGGGCGATCCGGGATATCTGGTCGGATATGCAGGATTGATGATCTTATGTGTGATATTGATGGATTTCGGGTATCAGAGAGTTATATATTGGAAAAGTAATCCGTTCGATAAGAGATGATTGTCGAATCGTGTCATACGTTATTGTTGAAATGAAGTAAAATATAAAAAGCACTCGATTTGATATTGACTGCCAAATAGGCAGGTGGAATATCTAAAACGGAGTGCTTTTTGTAAAATTTGATTGGATGTATCATCCATATTATTTTTTTAGTACATAAGCAGGTAAAGAAGGATCGCTTCCGCGAAGCTTCTGCATGCCGCGTTGAATCGCATCTTTTGAATTTTTCCAGTCGGCATCGCGGTTCTTGTAGTCGTACTTTTCGACGAACCATGCGACATCCTCGTAGACACGATTTATATTTTCACGCATGAGCGGAAGCATCGTCTGATAGAAATCGGCACGTTCCTTGTCGGAGAGCATCTCATCGGCTCCTTCACAGAGTACCTTGAAATGATCGATGCAAAAGCCCTTGGAATCTGCGATCTGTTTGCGGAATTCTTCATCGGACTTATACATCTTAAAGAACGTTTTCATATATGCCAGAAAGGTATTCTCTACACTGGTGCAGATGAAGCAGGTGGATTCCCGTTTGTTGATCCAGTCAACGATCGAGTTGCCGCCCGCTTTATTTTTGCCGAAAAGGCGTGAGGATTTACCGCTCGAATCCGGCTTGAAATTCTTAAATTCCTTATCCATCTCTTCAAGATGTCTCATGTAGAGTGTTTTTAAGATCCATGCGTTCCCCAGTGAGTTACCATAATCGAACATTTTCTTGAAATGTGCGCGGCAGAAACCTTCGCGATCCGTCATGTCACGGATGTCTGCTTCCATATAGGAAGCACCGTGTCCGAGGACGAAATCCATCATATGCTCCTCGGTTTTGCGCTCCATGTAGCAGAATGGGCATTCGCCTGCATTGGCGATTGCGTCTGAGATCGGGATGGTGTGAATCTGTTCTTTCATGCGTGTACCTCCGGTTTGTATGTCTGGTAGAAGTCAATAAAGTTCTGTAAAGAAGGAGAAGGGTTTGCGTTCTCCTTGTAGGCAAATCCGACTTCGCGGTCGTGGATCGGGAACCCGAGCGGTACTTCTACGAGGCTTCCGTCCTTCAGTTCCTGTTCGACAAAACTTTTGATCACGCACGCCACGCCGACGCCGATCTTGGCAAAATCGATCAGAAGATCCATGTCCGAAATATCGATGGAATCGGCAACGGTAATGTGATTTTCCTGCAGGTAATCATCGATATACTGACGTGTCATATTGTTCTTATCAAGCAGCATAAGCGTTGAATTGCTAAGCACATCTTCCTCTGCGATACCACGCTTCTTGAGATTGGCGAGGTAATCGCGGTTTGCAACAAAGATATCTTTGATATTGTCCAAAAAGAAGAAGTTAATATTTTTCAGATTCTCCGGCTTGCCGATCAGACCGATGTCTATCTTGTTATCGTCAAGGAGACGGAGTGTCTCGTTTGTGGACTGACAGCTGATCGAAATGCTGATGTGCGGATTGCGCCGGATAAATTCTTTCAGGTAGGGCAGGAGCAGATGCTTGCAGAGTGTGGAACTCACACCAATCTGCAGATGTCCTACACCAAGCTCGATGGAGCGCTTCAATTTGTCTTCGCCGAGGGAGAGGGTTTCAAACGCTTCCTTCACGTGACCGTAAAGCATCTGGCCCTCATCGGTGAGAAGGACACCTCGTGAACTTCGGGAAAAAAGCTTGCAGCCTAAATTCTCTTCCAGCTTCTGGATCGACTTGCTGATCGCCGGCTGGCTGATATAAAGTTCCTTGGCTGCCTTGGAAATGTTGCCTGCATTGGCAACCGTATAAAAAATCCAATAGGATGACAGATTCTGATTCATGAATACCTCCCGGAAAATTCTATATATGATAATTATGATTATACCATGAAATGCAGTTATGGTAAACATATTTATTATGTATTTCAATTATGGAACAATGTATGTTAGAATGCAGATAAATATAGAACTATAATTAAATTTAGAGAGTGATCCGCTCGTTCGGATTGCTTTGAAATTAGGAGGACAAAGCCATGGGTATGACAATGACGCAGAAAATTCTGGCTGCGCATGCAGGATTATCAACAGTCAGCGCGGGGCAGCTGATTGAGGCAGATCTTGATCTGGTCTTAGGCAACGATATCACATCACCGGTTGCCATTCACGAGATTGAGAAGATGAATGTTGATGGTGTATTTCATAAAGATAAAATCGCACTTGTTATGGATCATTTTGCACCAAACAAGGATATTAAGTCCGCTCAGCACTGTAAGTGTGTCAGAGAGTTTGCATGCAAGAACGAGATCAGTAATTACTTTGATGTAGGAGAGATGGGAATCGAGCATGCACTCCTTCCGGAGAAAGGACTGACAGTGGCAGGAGATGTGATTATCGGAGCAGATTCCCATACCTGTACTTACGGAGCGCTTGGCGCTTTCTCGACCGGTGTCGGAAGCACGGATATGGCTGCCGGTATGGCAACAGGCAAGGCATGGTTTAAGGTTCCGTCTGCAATCAAGTTTAATATTACCGGAAAGCCTGCAAAGTGGATCAGTGGTAAGGATGTCATCTTACATATTATCGGAATGATCGGTGTGGATGGCGCATTGTATAAATCTATGGAATTTGTCGGTGACGGCATCAAATATCTGACAATGGATGACCGTTTTACAATCGCAAATATGGCAATCGAAGCCGGCGGTAAGAACGGTATCTTCCCGGTGGATGATCTGACAAGAGAATATATGAAGGAGCATTCAAAGCGTCCGTTCGTAGAGTATGAGGCAGACGCAGATGCTGAGTATGATGAGGAATACACGATTGATTTAAGTACCTTAAAGCCAACCGTCGCATTTCCACATCTCCCGGAGAATACGAAGATGATCGATGAGGTCGGAGATGTGAAGATTGATCAGGTAGTGATCGGTTCCTGCACGAATGGTCGTATGGATGATCTCCGCATTGCCGCTAAGATTTTGGAGGGCAAGAAGGTTGCCAAGGGACTTCGTGTTATCGTAATCCCGGCTACCCAGCAGATTTATCTGGATGCGATGGAAGAGGGACTGATCCGCACATTTATCGAAGCCGGCGCAATCGTCAGCACACCAACCTGTGGACCGTGCCTTGGCGGATATATGGGTGTACTCGCAGAGGGCGAGCGCTGTGTATCCACAACCAACCGTAACTTCGTAGGTCGTATGGGACATGTTGAGTCTGAGGTTTATCTTGCAAGCCCGGCTGTTGCTGCTGCAAGTGCGATCACAGGCAGGATTTCCGGACCGGACGAAGTAATGTAAGCTCTGGCTTATAGCATAGATGTGTAGAAGGAGGCTAATATGAAAGCAGCACATGGTAGTGTTTTTAAATATGGTGACAACGTTGATACCGACGTAATTATTCCTGCAAGATATCTGAATTCTTCGGATCCGAAGGAACTTGCAACACATTGTATGGAGGATATTGACAAGGATTTCGTAAAGAATGTGAAGGCTGGTGACATCATCGTTGCCAACAAGAATTTCGGATGCGGTTCTTCCAGAGAGCATGCACCAATCTCCATTAAGGCAGCCGGTGTCAGCTGCGTGATCGCAGAGACATTTGCCCGCATTTTCTATCGTAATTCCATCAATATCGGACTCCCGATCATTGAGTGCCCGGAGGCTGCAAAGGCGATCTCCGCAGGAGATGAGGTGGAAGTGGATTTTGATTCCGGCGTGATCACGGATGTCACAACAGGACAGAAGTTCCAGGGACAGGCATTCCCTCCATTCATGCAGAAGATCATCGACTGTGAGGGACTTGTAAATTATATCAATCAGAAATAATGATTTAAATTGAAAAAGCAGAGGCTTCCTATACCGGATGGTACAGGAGGTTCTCTGCTTTTATAATCGAAAAGTGGATTTAATTTGAACCGGATTTCAGGGAGTCGAGATATTCCAGGTATTTTTTGGAAATTTTTACCTTTGTATAGATTTCTGCGTAATCTTTGGCGGAGAGATCTTCGATATAATTTTCCGGATATTTTTTGTCGATTCCTGCCTGATGAGCCAGATCTACAGACTTATTGTAGGCAATCGCGGCGCGCGTCTCGTCACGGTAAGTTCCAATCGTGTGATTCCCGTTAATATGGAGGCGGACACGGTAGCGGTACATACCGTTTTTCATGTAGCGCATGACCCCGAAATACGGATTGATCACTTCAATGTTGGAATAGCGGAAATCGTTTTTGTCTCCGTTGACAAAGCGGTAATCACGGTCGCAGACCGCGTGGCTTTTGATACCGTAGCGGGACAAAAGCGTGATCTGCATTCCGTAGTCGTTGACGTAGAGATGCCCCTGTCTTTTTAAGATTTTATGACTGCTGTAATAAAACAGATCATCAATATCAAATTTCAGTTCCCGGTCTGTAGCAAGATAGTAGCTGAAATAATTCTTGCGCAGATAGATCGGGGTCGGAATGTACATGTTGTTGTCACGGAAATTGATCAGCATCACGATTTTCTCAAAAGAAAGGAGTGATGGTTTAAGGAGTGTGTCATCGATGGAAACATCAGATTCTAAAAGCTGCAAAGCGGCAAGATAAGCAGTATGCGCTTCGGTTTCCGAAGCAAAGCTCCCGAGACTGATGTGCTTACTGCGGTAGGTCAGACTGCTTCGGTAGTAGACACTGTGATCTTTTTTGTTTGCAATATAGACGCCAGCCAGCATAAATGATACTCCTAAAACTGTGTTAGCAATTACTTTTATCGTGGTGCAGTGTTAGTATAACATAGGAAATGCGTTGACACCACATGCTTTTTTTCCTATAATGGACGAGAAGCACACAAGAATATAAATTTATGTGAAAATGAGGATAAAAAATGGAATTAATGTATTCAAGTACCAGAAACGGACAACTTAAATTTACAGCATCTCAGGCAATCTTAAAGGGACTTGCCGATGATGGCGGATTATTCGTTCCGGAGACAATTCCTTCACTGGATGTCAGTATGGATGAACTTGCAAACATGAGTTATCAGGAAGTCGCTTATGCGGTTATGAAGAAGTTCTTCACCGATTTTACAGAGGAAGAACTGAAGAATTGTATCGATAAAGCTTATGACAGCAAATTCGATACAGAGGAGATCGCTCCACTCGTTGATGCAGACGGCGCTTATTATCTGGAGTTATTCCACGGACCGACAATTGCGTTCAAGGATATGGCACTTCAGATCTTACCACATCTTCTGATCACTTCTGCCAGAAAGAATAACGTTAAGAATGACATCGTTATCCTGACTGCAACATCCGGAGATACAGGAAAGGCTGCTTTGGCAGGTTTTGCAGATGTTGAGGGAACCAAGATCATCGTATTCTATCCGAAGAACGGTGTCAGCCCGATTCAGGAGAAGCAGATGGTGACACAGAAGGGTGCCAATACATTTGTTGTCGGAATCAACGGTAATTTTGATCAGGCACAGACCGGTGTCAAGAAGATGTTCAACGATTCTGCACTTGAGGCAGAGATGGATGCGGCAGGTTATCAGTTCTCATCCGCGAACTCCATCAACATCGGACGTCTTGTTCCGCAGGTTGTATACTATGTATATGCATATTCCAGATTATATAAAAATGGTGTGATCGCAAAAGACGAGAAGATCAATGTAACGGTTCCTACCGGTAACTTCGGTAATATTCTTGCAGCATTCTATGCGAAGAATATGGGACTCCCGATTGCAAAACTGATCTGCGCATCCAATGAGAACAAGGTTCTGTTTGATTTCTTTACGACAGGAACTTACGATAAGAATCGTGAGTTTATTCTGACAAGCTCACCTTCTATGGATATTCTGATCTCATCCAACCTTGAGAGACTGATCTATCGTATCGCAGGAAATGATGCCGAGAAGAATGCAAAACTGATGGAGAGCCTCTCCGCAGATGGAAAATACGCGATCACCGATGAGATGAAAGCGCAGCTTTCTGATTTCTATGGAAATTATACCAGCGAAGCTGAGACCGCAGAAGTGATCAAGAAGCTTTACGAGGATACCGGATATATTATCGATACCCATACAGCGGTTGCCGCAGGTGTATACGATAAATATAAGGCTGCTACCGGAGATACCGAGACGAAGACAGTCATTGCTAGTACTGCAAGCCCGTTCAAGTTCACAAGAAGTGTCATGGATGCGATTGACAGCAAGTATGATTCCATGAGTGATTTCGAACTGGTTGACGAACTCTCTAAGATTGGTAACGTTGCTATACCGCAGGCAATCGAAGAGATCCGCAATGCTCAGGTTCTTCACGATACCGTATGTGAGGTAGAGGAGATGCCTTCTGTTGTCAAGAAGTTTCTTGGCGTATAAAATATTTATGATAAGAAATAATTTGGTTGGCTGAATTGCTGACGGATCAGGAAAGCCCCTACATTCGGATGAATGTGGGGGCTTTGTGTAATATCAGTTATCAAATGAGTCCGTAAGGAACGGAGACTGTTGACGTTAGCTTGATATATAAGTCTCTAAGCTTCCGGACTTTGCAACAACTCAATAAAGAAATGAAGCTCTCCGAATGGATACAGGATCGGAATATGTTCGGTGCTGACGCTGAATGAGAGTTTGTCATCCGTTATCTGTTCTGGAGGCACAAGCGTCAGTTCAGTAGAGGAATCATTGGATACATTGACAGTAAATAGTCCGTTTTGCAGATTGAGAAAATCCTCTAAAGAAGCCTGCACATATTCATCATATTCATTGAACGAATATTTGACATATCTGGAAGCGAAAGCAATCGCTGTCTGCTCATCCATTGCGATATAAGTGTTCGCAGAATAAGCGCCGAGAATACTTTGTTTTACACAGCATTTTACTGGAAAATCCTGGACGGTCTCAATCGTAAGAGGAGAGAAGTCCGCACCGATAAAACGGATCAGGTCATTGAGCAGAAGTTCGATATAGATATCTCCGTTGTGCGTGACCGGTGTCTCAACTGCGCTGTAAAAATGTTCAAATAATTTGCGGACGGATCCGGTTGTCTCAATCGGAATCTGTGGATCTTCGATACCATTCTTGTCATGATATTCATTTAAAATCTGTTCGAAACTTGTATTGGTAAGAATTCCGTCATCTAAGAGAGCCTGTCCGATCATCAGATAGGAAGGTGTCTGGTGGGATAACAGCTCGGATACCTGTTCTTCTGTAAGATATCCAAGTTCAATTGCAAGCTCACCGAATTTGCGGTCCTGATGTGTCTGCTCGATGACGGTTTTATCAACCTGATCGGCCGTCATGTGACCGGCGTGAATGGCAAGCGTTCCAAGCTTGATATGTTCCTTTGTCTGTCGCTGCATCGCAGAGAACAGCTGCTCCGGGGTTACGTATCCGCCGGACAACAGATAGGTTCCAAAGAATTGTGTGTACATAGATTATCTCCCTTCCAGAAAACGATTGACAGTGTTGAGGACCTGTTGCTGATCCAAAGGTTTTTGGATAAATTCTTTGGCTCCTGCTTCGATTGCTTTCTTAAGCTGCGACTGTGTGCCGATGGAAGATGCAATGATGATCGTTGCATCGGGATCATCCCTCATAATCTCTTCGATTGCGGCATTACCGTCTTTGTTTGGCATAACAATATCCAGAAAAACAAGATCCGGTTTGTTTTGCTTGTATTGATCAATGGCTCCCTGACCATCTTTGGCTTCGAGAAAAACAGGCGTTCCTAAAGTGGAAATCATATCCTTTAGTTGTTTTCTTGCGAGAATGGAATCATCTGCAATAAGAATTTTGGCATCTTCTATGTGCATAGTATCGCCTCCTTTGTATGTTTAAGTATATTTTACTATACATGATGAATTCCTTCAATGCATTTTCGACAAAACTGCTAAAAATCAGTGAGCTACTGCAGAATTGTTTCATAAAATGATATAATATTTGTATCGTGGCAGAAAGGGGAACATATGAAAACAATTTTACTTATGGATATTGTGATTGCCGGATTCGGCTTATATCTGGCAATTGCCGGTTTCTTTATGAAGAAGAACGGTAAGATCAACAGTCTTGTGATCGCAGAGGAAGAACAGAAGAAGTGCAAGGATACGAAGGCATATATTGCAGGCGTGGTTCCTTATATGTATTTCTTCGGGCTTGTAGCGCTTGTCGCAGGTGTGATCGGTATTCTCGGAGACCTGGAGATCGTATCTCTTGGAAGAATCTGGAGCTTTATTGAACTGGCGCTTTTTCTTGGAGCGCTGGTACTTTTTACACACGGATTGCGCGGACAGAAGGATAAATATTTTGATTAAGAAAAGAATTCCTCAGATGGCAAAAAGTACATCGAATTATACGTTGAAATTCTGAACATATTAAAGTATAATAAAACCATGCCTGGGATGTACGACAACTCTTGCTATTTAGAACCTACATTTACTTTAAACGGGATTCCTATATGAACTGTTGGATGTCAGGCCACCTCGTATCAGTGGAAGGCAGAAGGCAGACTGCGGTCACCCACCTAGCTTTAGCTAGGAGTCTAAATTGCAGGAACCGGCATTTTGGGTTTATGCAAAAGAGAAAGAATAAAGATACCGAAGATTTCTTAAAATACAAAAGAAGTGTGAAGCACAAAAGATAAGAGGGGCTGCCGATTACGGCAGCTCCTTTCTGTGCGTTAAAATAAATGATCGCGAAAACTTCAAAACGCAGAATTAAAATGGAAAATAAGGGAATGGAGCACGAATGGTTTTATGAAGAAAAATGGTATGAAAATACTCGCAATCACTTTGCTTTTGCTCACGATTCTGACCGTGGTTCTCACATTTGTGATCGTAGCAAAACTGACACACTCTGCCAGCGCAAAGGAAGATACTTCGTTTGCGGAGTCATTCTCCGGCACGCTCTGTAATGCCTATCTGTATGAGGATAAGGAAAAGCAACTGATCGTGTTGTATGAGGGAAAATATTATGTGGCGGATAAGAGTGCAGCGAGTGATTATACTGGTGTGGCGGATGTTGAGATCACGGATGGAAAGATTACGAAGATCTATGCCAAGGCAGAGTCGATTGAAGGCACACTTGACAGCTATTCTGAGCAATCGGTTCAGATCAATGGGTATGAAGCACTTACATATGACGAAACGTTGCCGGTATATCTGGTTGCGGGAGAGCAGATGAGCACGCTTTTGGTGCGGCAGAAGTCGCTTGATGATCTTGTGGTCGGCAATTCGAAGGTGCGGCTTGTTGTGGCGGAACACAAGGCATGTGCTTTGATCCAGACAAGCGAAGAGGCAATGGAGCATATTCGTGTGCTGATCAAAAATAAGGATAGTGTGACTTATCCGAATCTTTACGTCAAAAGTGATCAGGCTTACCGCACGGATGAAACGAATGTAGCTGCAGAAACGGTTGTGAACGCAAAGTCACTGTTAAAAGAAAAAAAGACGAAGGAAGTGTTGATCGAGCCGGGAGCGGGGATGTTATATCTGTGCGACAAAGACGGAAAAGAACTTGGAAGCGGATATGCCGGATCTTTCCTGGTTCGTAAGGCTGCAAAAGGCTATGTTCTGGTTAATGAACTTCCGGTGGAGGATTATGTGCGCTATGTACTGCCCTCTGAGATGCCGCCGTACTTTGATTATGAGGCGCTAAAGGCGCAGGCGGTGTGTGCGAGAACCTTTGCCTATGAACAGATGAAATCCACAGAGTATGCAAAGTATGGAGCAAATCTGGATAACACAACTTCTTATCAGGTATATCATGCTACGGATTGTTCTGAGATTACGGATCAGGCGGTTCTCGATACAACAGGGATGGTGTTGACTTACGAGAATTGTTTAATCAATTGTTATTATTATTCAACCTCGGCAGGATATTCCGAAGATCTTGAAGTGTGGAATACGGATTCTCCACCCTATCTGGTTGCAGAAAATCATACGAAGGAGAAGACCGTTAACCTGTCAAAAAAGCGTAATTTTCATAAATTTATCATGAGAAACGTGAAAGCAAAAGATATGGACTCACCATATTATCGCTGGACGGCAGAGTTGTCGGATCAGATGGCGCTGGACAGCAAGTATGGACATCTGAAAAAGCTTGAGGTAAAGGAGCGCAGCAGGAGCGGTTACGTGCTCTCGCTTCGCGCTGTGTTTGAGAGTGGGGAACGCATCTATGACAAGGAGAATGAAATTCGCTTTTTTCTGGGAACATATCTTACCAATCTGACACTGGCCGACGGAACGAAAAGAACCGGGCTTTCCTCAGTTCCGTCTGCATGTTTTGAGATCACGAGTCAGAAGAAAGGAAAATTTGTTCTCACGGGCGGAGGCTTCGGACACGACATCGGCATGAGTCAGTATGGAGCAGATGCGATGGGAAGAGAGGGGAAAAGCTGGAAGGAGATTCTGGAAGCATATTACAAAGATGCAAAAATACAAAATATTTTTGATGTAAAAACAAACGAAGCAGCCGGGAATTAAAAATGTGGTGACTCTGCACAAAATGAAGTGAAGAATCGCAAAAACACTTGCAGGATAAGGATTCCTGTGCTACAATAGCAGACGTGTTAAAAGCATAGATTGTGTTCAGTAGTTCTTAAAACACTTTAAGAGAGAGGAAGTCATCGGCTGTAAGCTTCCTTAGTAAGGTTAAGAAACGAATTTTCGCACAGGAGCTGCGCAGGTGAAGTTTATTCAGTAAGTAGTCTGCGACGGAAGCTGCACGTTAAGCAGGAATGAGAGCCTGTAGAAGATACAGGAATCAGGGTGGTAACGCGGATTTATTCGTCCCTTATAGTCTTCGGACTGTAAGGGACTTTTTGTTGTATAGGAAATCCCTATTGGATTTCCTATACAGCAAATGCAAGCAAGCTTGCAACGATGCGTACCTCGCGGAGTGGAAATTTATGCTGCGCATCCGCTCGGGCGCGAAAGTGTGCGGCAAGCGCACACTTATTTACGCGTAACAATTCGAGAAATTATAATCATCAAAAAGGAGAAAACCATGAAAGAAAAGTTGCAGAAAATCAGAGAACATGCAATGGCTGAAATCGAGAATTCCGATGGCCTTGCAAAACTGAATGATGTCCGTGTAGCTATACTTGGTAAGAAAGGTGAACTTACCGCAGTATTAAAGGGTATGAAGGATGTCGCTCCAGAGGATCGCCCGAAGGTTGGCCAGTGGGTCAATGAGACGCGTGAGGCAATCGAGGCAAAACTTGAGGAAACCAAGGCAAAGCTTGAGGCTGCTGAGCTTGAGCATCGTCTTGAGAAGGAAGTGATCGACGTTACACTTCCTGCCAAGAAGAATCGTGTCGGACATTCCCATCCGAATACACTTGTACTCGAAGAGGTTGAGCGCATTTTTACAGGAATGGGCTACGAAGTTGTTGAGGGACCTGAGGTTGAGTATGATTACTACAACTTTGAGGCATTAAATATTCCGGCAAACCATCCGGCAAAGGACGAGCAGGATACTTTCTATATCAATGATAAGATCCTTCTCCGTACCCAGACATCACCGGTTCAGGTTCGTGTGATGGAGCAGAAGAAGCCTCCAATCCGTATGATTGCACCGGGACGTGTATTCCGTGCTGATGAAGTGGATGCAACTCATTCACCATCCTTCCACCAGATCGAGGGAATGGTTATCGATAAAAACATTACATTTTCTGACTTAAAAGGAACATTAACACAGTTCGTACAGCAGTTGTTCGGCAAGGACACGAAGGTAAAATTCCGTCCGCATCACTTTCCGTTTACGGAGCCGTCTGCGGAGATGGATGTATCCTGCTTTAAGTGTGGCGGTAAGGGATGCCGTTTCTGCAAAGGTGAGGGCTGGATTGAAATCCTCGGCTGTGGAATGGTTCATCCGCGCGTGCTTCGTATGAGCGGTATTGATCCGGAAGAGTATTCAGGATTTGCGTTCGGTATCGGACAGGAGCGAATCACGCTTCTTAAGTATGAAATCGATGACATGCGTCTTCTCTATGAGAACGACGACCGTTTCTTAAAACAGTTCTAGGAGGATAATTAGATGAAAACATCATTAAAATGGATCAAAGCGCTCGTTCCGGGACTGGATTGCAGCGCACAGGAATATATGGATGCAATGACTTTGTCCGGATCAAAGTGTGAGGGATATGAGCAGATGGATGCAGACCTTGCCAAGATCGTGATCGGTCAGGTAAAGAAGATCGAGCGTCACCCGGATGCGGACAAGCTTGTCATCTGTCAGGTAGATATCGGTAAAGATGCGCTTTTACAGATTGTAACCGGTGCTCCAAATGTGACAGAAGGTGCAAAGGTACCGGTTGTATTGGACGGTGGACGCGTGGCAGGAGGTCATGACGGAAGCAAGACTCCTGGAGGAATCGAGATCAAGAACGGAAAGCTCCGCGGAGTTGACTCTTACGGTATGATGTGTTCCATCGAGGAACTCGGATCAAACCGTGACATGTTCCCGGATGCTCCGGAATACGGCTTATACATTTTTGATGAGGATGCTCCGGTCGGCGAAGATGCAGTTGCATATCTTGGCCTGGATGACAGCATTATCGAGTATGAGATTACATCCAACCGCGTGGACTGCTTCTCGGTTCTTGGTATTGCAAGAGAGGCTGCTGCAACATTCGATAAGAAGTTCGTTCCTCCGGTTGTAACAGAGACCGGAAATAGCGAGGATGTGAATTCGATCGTTAAGGTTACGGTTAAAGATGCTGATCTGTGCAGCCGCTATACAGCAAGAGTTGTAAAGAACATCAAGTTTGCGCCTTCACCGAAGTGGATGCAGGAGAGACTTCGTTCCCACGGTATCCGTCCGATCAACAATGTTGTCGACATCACCAACTATGTGATGGAAGAGTACGGACAGCCGATGCATGCGTACGATCTTGACACAATTGCAGGTCATGAGATCGTTGTAAGACGCGCCGCTAAGGATGAGAAGTTTACAACACTGGACGGACAGGAACGCACAATGGATGACAGTGTTCTGATGATCTGTGATGCAGACAAGGCAATCGGTATCGCCGGAATCATGGGTGGAGAGAATTCCATGATCACCGAGAATGTGCACACGATGCTTTTTGAGGCAGCATGCTTTGATGGAACCAATATCCGTAAATCTTCCAAGAAGATCGGACTTCGTACCGATGCATCCGCAAAGTTTGAAAAAGGACTTGATCCGAACCTTGCAATGGAAGCGATGAATCGTGCCTGCCAGTTGGTTGAGGAGCTTGGTGCTGGTGAAGTTGTCGGCGGCGCAATCGATGTATATCCGGTAAAGAGAGAGGGCGTCAGAATCCCATTCGAGCCTGAAAAATACAATAAGCTTCTCGGCACCGACATCGATGCAGACACTATGATTGGTTACTTTAAGAAGATCGACCTTGGATTTGATGAGGCTGCAAACGAAATCGTTGTTCCATCATGGAGACAGGATCTTCTGTGTGATGCCGATATCGCGGAAGAGGTTGCAAGATTCTTCGGATACGACAACATCGCTGTCACACTTCCAAGCGGCGAGTCCACAGCCGGTGGCAAGAGCTTCAAGCTCCGCATGGAGGAGAAAGCGCGTGAGGTCGCAGAATTCTGTGGATTCTCACAGGCAATGACTTATTCCTTCGAAAGCCCGAAGGTATTTGATAAATTACTGATCCCGGCAGATTCCAAGCTGCGTGAGACGGTTGTAATCTCCAATCCGCTCGGAGAGGATTACTCCATCATGCGTACACTGCCTTTAAATGGTATGCTGACATCACTTTCTACGAACTTTGGACGTAGAAATAAGGATGTACGTCTCTATGAGATGGGCAACATTTATCTGCCGAAGCAGATTCCGCTCACCGAACTTCCGGAGGAGCGTATGCAGCTGACTTTCGGTATGTACGGAAGCGGCGATTTCTTTACAATGAAGGGTGTGGTTGAGGAATTGTTATCTCAGCTTGGACTTCGTGAGAAGCCGCAGTATGATCCGAATGCGGAGCTGGGCTTCCTGCATCCGGGACGCAAGGCAAGCGTTGTCTATGACGGAACGGTTGTCGGATATCTCGGTGAGGTTCATCCTACCGTTGCAGCGAACTATGCAATTAAGGAACGTGTTTATGTCGCAGTCATCGATATGCCTGAGATTGTAGCGCGCGCATCCTTCGATTATAAATATGAGGGAATCACAAACTTCCCTGTTTCTTCCAGAGATTTATCAATGGTTGTTCCGAAAGATATTCTTGTTGGTGATATCGAGAAGATCTTCGATCAGAGAGGCGGAAAATACTTAGAAAGCTACGAACTGTTCGATGTATATGAGGGCGAGCAGATCGAGGACGGCTTTAAGTCGGTAGCTTACTCACTTAAGTTCAGAGGCAAGGAGAAGAACCTTGAGGAGAACGATATTACTAGTGCTATGAAGAAGATCTTAAACGGATTAGAGAGTATGGGAATTCAGTTAAGAGGCTAATACAATGACAGAAGGAATGAACGTAAAAGATTATGATTACGATCTGCCGGAGGAACTGATCGCGCAGGATCCTCTGGAGGATCGTTCCAGCTCCCGCCTTATGGTTCTTGACCGTAAGACGGGGGAAGTAGAACATCGGCATTTTACCGATATTCTTGAATATCTGCATCCGGGTGACTGTCTCGTGATCAACAACACGAAGGTCATTCCGGCGCGCCTTTTCGGTGTCAAGGAAGATACGCAGGCGAAGATCGAGGTCCTTCTCTTAAAGAGAAAGGAAAACGATGTCTGGGAGACGCTTGTCAAGCCGGGAAAGAAGGCAAAGCCTGGCACGAAGATTGTTTTTGGTGACGGACTTCTGACGGGTGAAGTCATTGATGTTGTGGAAGAGGGAAACCGTCTGATCCAGTTCCATTATGAGGGAATCTTTGAGGAAATCTTAGATCAGCTCGGACAGATGCCGCTTCCGCCATATATCACGCATCAACTCAAGGATAAGAACCGTTACCAGACCGTTTATGCCAAGTATGACGGTTCTGCGGCGGCTCCGACAGCAGGTCTGCATTTTACCAAAGAATTACTGGAACAGGTGAAAGCGATGGGCGTGGAGATTGCGGAAGTAACACTCCATGTAGGTCTTGGAACATTCCGCCCGGTGAAGGTGGACAATGTGCTTGATCATCATATGCATTCGGAATTCTATATGGTTTCGGCAGAAGCCGCGGAGAAGATCAACCGTACGAAAGACAACGGAGGACGTATTATCTCTGTCGGAACGACAAGCACACGTACGCTTGAGGCGGCTGCGGATGAGAACGGAAGACTGCATGAGACGAGTGGCTGGACGGAGATCTTTATCTATCCGGGATACCAGTTCAAGGTGATCGACGGACTGATCACGAACTTCCATCTGCCACAGTCAACACTCGTGATGTTAGTGTCTGCTCTGGCAGGAAGAGAGCATGTACTGAATGCGTATAAGATTGCGGTGCAGGAGAAGTACCGTTTCTTCAGTTTTGGAGATGCTATGTTTATCCGATGACACAATTTTCGTGTTTTGTAAACGGACAATTTTACTTGTCAAAATGCTGGTTGTGTAATACAATATTAACAGCATTTAATCAAGGTATGAAGGGTATAGGGAACATAGCATGGAAGAAAAAAGAAAACACAAGAGACTGGACCTGTATGTGGATATCCAGTTAGAGCGCCTGGATGAAGAGGGGGTTACCACTTTAAAATATGTTCAGGTTGATGTGACAGATATTTCACGAAGCGGTATCGGTTTTAATGCGAAGACACAGTTGAGTGTCGGAACCTACTACAATACGAAGATTCAGATCTGGACCAAGGAAGTCGTTGACACCGTGATCGAGATTGTTCGTTGCGAAGAGGCCGCAGACGGATATCATTACGGAGCTGTATTTATCGGAATGACGGATACGGATGCACTCAAGATAGATATCTATCAGATTTTCAATGATTTATAAAGTCGGAGGGGTTGCATGTTTGCAGCCCCTTTTTCTTATACACTTAGAGGGATGACGAAACTTATGGAATGGCGTGCTCCGGCTGAACCAGACTCTGCGGCTGGCATCTCACCGGAGCACGGTTTTAGACAAAATCATTGAATTTACGAAAATCTCTGCCGAACTCAATTTTTATGTCCGAGCATTGCTTCGATAGTGGAGCCTCGGTTGTCCGTCTGACACAGATGTGCTCAAAATTTCTAGTCTGCCTAAGAGGGGCACTTTGTGAAATTTGATTGTGCCCGCTCTCGGTTAATGTCTCCCCTCGTAGTATAGTGGAATGCCACGAATGTATGAGGTCGCAAACACGACCCGCGGGCACTTTTTCACAAAGATGCCCCACGTAAGGCAGACACGAAATCCATCGGACACATTCTGTGTTCAGACGAACAACCGAGGCTCCACTGTCTAAGCTTGAGCGGACAGAAATCATAGAAAGAGTCCGGCGGACATTTTCTGTAAATTCCTGATTTTGGATAACTAGTGTCCGGTGAGATGCCAGCTGCAGAGTCGGGGGTAGCCGGAGCACGCCGTTACAGGAGTTTCGCAATCGTAAATATAGAATTCGAAAAAGGAGCTGCAAATATGCAAACCATAGAGAAGTATGAAGTAAAGAAGGCAGTATGTAGGGAGATTGAGGTGGATGTGCCGGGATCGAAGAGTATTACGAACCGGGCACTTTTGATCGCGGCACTGGCAGAGGGGAAAAGTGTGCTGCGCGGTGTACTTTTTTCGGATGACAGCAGACATTTCTTACAGGCACTCATTGATCTTGGATTTGAGGTGGAGATAGATGAAGAGAATGCAGTTGTGACAATTGTGGGATGTGGTGGAATGATTCCAAAATCAGATGCACAGATTAACGTAGGAAGCGCAGGGACAGCAGCGCGTTTCCTGACTGCGTATTTGGGACTCTCGAAGGGAAGTTATCATATTGATTCCTCGGAGCAGATGAAGAAGCGTCCGATGCAGGAACTGCTTATGGCACTGGAAGATCTTGGAGCACAGATTTCATTCAAAGAGGAAGAATATCATTTCCCGTTTGTAATCGGAAACGATGGAGTAGGCAGGCATGAGGTGACCATTGATGTGGACAAGAGCAGCCAGTTCTTAAGTGCATTGTTGATCGCATCGGTTCTTTTTCATGAGGATTTTACAATCCATGTGAAGGGGCATCATGGGATGGCGTATGTTAAGATGACGATCGCGATGATGGAGCAGTTCGGTGTCAAAGTAAACAAGCAGTCGGAGGATACCTTTTGTATTCCGGGTAATTCGGCTTATGTGGCGCGCGAATACCGGATTGAGCCGGACGTGTCGGCGGCAGCGTATTTCTATGCGATGTGTCCGGTACTTTCGGTTCCTGCCAAGGTACATCATGTACACTGGGAAAGTCTGCAGGGCGATACCGAATTCCTGCATGTGCTGGAGCAGATGGGATGCAAGAGTGTGGAAGAGAAGGACGGAATCAGGCTTTATCCGCCGGAGAAGAAAATGCGTGGCGGAACATTTGATCTGTCGGCTTTTTCCGATCAGGCACTCACACTTGCAGCAATCAGCTGCTTTGCGGACGCACCGGTGACGATTACGGGAATCGGACACATCCATTATCAGGAGTGCGACCGACTGCATGCGATTGTTTCGAATCTGACGAGTCTAGGCATTGTATGTGAAGAAATTGATGAGGGCACAATCTGTATTCATCCGGGCAAGCCGAAGGCGTGCGAGATCGAAACGTTCGAGGATCATCGTGTAGCGATGGCTTTTGCGATACCGGGTCTTGTGACATCTGGTGTTGTTATCCTGGATCCGGGATGCTGCAGGAAGACGTTCGAACATTATTTTGATGTGCTTGAGATGGCTGTGTGCTAATAAAATAAGATTATTATGTCGATATATAATTATGAAATAGACGTTTGCGTTAGAATAAGGGGAAGCGTGTATGCAGATTAAGATGACAAACTGGATGCAAAACATAGGTCACTCAAAGGGAAAAGTTTCAGGTGCGCAGATGAGCGGACTGAACAATTCAAAGACGAGTGCTGTGAAGAAGAAATCGGCAGGCAATGCGAATGCAGCCACAATTGATCTGTCGAAGTCGGGACGCTACAAGGCAAGAATGCTCAAAGAAAGTGAGAAAAGCAGCAGTGCGGACGAAGTGATGCAAAAGGCAGAGTCTACGATCGACGATATTATTGATACAGTTCGAAACGGCGGAAAGCTGACAAAGGATCAGGAGCGCATTTTTAATGAAGGGATGAAGGATCTTGCATCGAAACATCAGCAGGATATGAAGGACATGAAGCTTTCAGCAGGGGATGTTTTGCAGGAACTTAAGGATAATTTCCTGCAGCGCCAGCAGTTGTTTGCAGATCTGCAGGAAAAAGTTGAGAGTGAAATGTCAGAACAACAGGATCTGACAGACAATGTGAAGCTGATGACGAGTCAGCAGGAACAGGATGAGAAAAAGAAACTGATTGAAATCCTTAAGAAAACGCTGGAGGATGATTCGGAAGAAACCGATAACGAGTCGGATTCGGATCAGAAGGTGGATGACGATTCGTCGCAGACATCCTTTGATGTTGCAACGGACGATTCCAAGCAGGCGGATGACTCAGATACAGTGGAGGATGCCGCGCTTCATGACAAGCTGAAGGCTGCAGATATGATCGATAAAAATTCCAGGAAGATTTCGGATATGAAAGATCAAAGTGTAAGCGAGCGAAAGCAGGAATTGCTGTATGCGAAGTATCTGAATCAGGATTATGAGAAGATTATGGAAGCGTTGGATCAGGATGAAGCTTCGCCGGAAGAAAAACTGCAGGCATATGATGACTACAAGCAGAACTCACAGGTTAATGCGTATAATCGTGAGGTTCACCGGATTAAGAAAGAGTTTGATCTTGAAACATGGCTGATGGCCAAAATTCAGTTCCAGTCGCATGGAGAAATTCATAATGTTGTGGCGGACGGACCCGATATTAGTCAGATTGGAACAGACTTTATTAAAAAATTTCTAGTATAGTGGAGGAATTATGCAGGCACAATTAGATACAGAAGCACAGCTTTTACAGGAGATATCGGACAATCCCGGAGTGATCCGGACCTATCTGGAGGGAATGGTGCCATCACTTCTGAGCTTTCTGGTGCAGGTGGTCGTTGCGATTATTGTTCTTTTGATCGGAAGCAGGATCATCAAATTTTTATTAAAACTGATCAGAAAATCACTAGACCGGAGCAAAGTGGAAGCGGGTGTTGTGACTTTCCTGTGCTCGCTTGTGAAATATTCACTGTATTTTGTTCTGGCGATGATCATTCTGGCGCAGTTTGGTGTGACAACGAGCTCCGTTGTGGCTGTACTTGGATCTGCGGGACTGACACTCGGTCTTGCGTTACAGGGAAGTCTTTCGAATTTTGCGGGCGGCGTGCTGATTCTGCTGCTGAAACCGTTCGTGGTAGGCGATTATATTATCGACGGAGCGACGGGGCAGGAGGGAACGGTTTCTTCCATCACGATCTTCTATACGAAGCTTCATACGGTTGACAACCGTATGATCCTGATCCCAAACGGAACTTTATCGAATTCGAGCATTACTAATGTGACCCATATGGAAAAACGCAGGATCGATCTGTTGATCGGAGTATCTTATGAAGCTAACCTTGCGAAGACAAAGCAGGTACTTTTGGATGTTGTTAAGAGCGAAGACAAAATCCTGCCGGGAGAACCGGTAGATGTCTATGTGTCGGAACTTGCGGACAGCTCGGTACAGATGGGCGTGCGCGCATGGGTTAAGACCGAAGACTACTGGCCAATCCGGTGGAAAATGACCGAAGATATCAAGAATGCTTTGGATGCCAATGGAATTTCGATTCCATATCCACAGATGGATGTTACCGTTGCCATGCAAAAAGAAGAGTAGTGTCTGTAGAATGCCATAAAACCCAATAGATAAGGCTTTTTAATCGGTTGACATCAATGGACGAATGTGCTAGTCTTGTAATTGTGGATATCGATCCACGAGAAGGCAATAATTGCTGTATTTATTAAGGAAAATCAGGAGGAAGTAGTTATGCAGCAGGGAACAGTAAAATGGTTTAATGCAAAAAAGGGTTATGGATTTATCTCAGATGAGGCTGGAAACGATGTATTTGTACATTTTTCAGCACTGAACATGGACGGATTCAAGGAACTTAAGGATGGCGAGAAGGTTGAATTTGAAGTTGTTGATGGTGAAAAAGGACCTCAGGCAGCAAATGTAACACGTCTTGCTTAGAATTATATAGATTCCATATAATAACTCAGAAGACTATCACAGATTGTGATAGTCTTTTTACTTCATTCTGATATTGACGAGTGAGATAGAAGTATAGATCCGTTGTGTGGCGGCAGTCATAGAGGCGGAAATGAAACAAAAAGGAGATTTACATGGCAGATTTAAACGTAGCAGCTTATGAAGTGTTAGAACAAAGGCGCATCGAGGATATCGCATCGGAGGGTTATATTTTGCGTCATAAGAAAAGCGGCGCGCGCGTGTGTGTGATTTCAAACGATGATGACAACAAGGTGTTTTCCATTGGTTTTCGCACTCCGCCGGAGGACGAGACCGGTGTGCCGCACATTATTGAGCATACCACGCTTTGCGGCTCCGACAAATTCCCGGTCAAGGATCCGTTCGTGGAACTGGTGAAGGGATCACTCAACACTTTTCTGAATGCGATGACCTATCCGGACAAGACACTGTATCCGGTCGCAAGCTACAATGAGCAGGATTTTAAGAACCTGATGGATGTGTACCTGGATGCGGTATTTCATCCGAATATTACGAAGTACCAAGAGATTTTTATGCAGGAAGGCTGGCATTATGAGCTGGAATCTGAGGATGCGCCTCTGACGATCAATGGAGTTGTCTATAATGAGATGAAGGGAGCATATTCGTCCCCGGATGAAGTGCTGCAGACGGCAATTGCACAGGCGCTTTTTCCGGATAACACGTATAGCAAGAATTCCGGCGGTGATCCGGATCATATTCCGGAGCTTACCTACGAACATTATCTTGACTTCTACCATAAATATTATCATCCGAGCAATTCTTATATCTATCTCTATGGAGATATGGATGTGAAGGAGCGCCTGGAGTGGATGGATCGTGCGTATCTGAGTGCGTACGAAAGCATGGAAATCGATTCGAAGATTCCGATGCAGAAGCCGTTTGATGCGATGAAATTTGTCGAGACAACGTTCCCGATTACGGATGATGATCCAGAAGAAAATAATACTTACCTGTCCTACAATATGGTGATTGCAGATGTACTGGATCCGACATTATATCAGGCATTTACTGTGCTTGATTATGTTCTGGTCAGTGCGCCGGGAGCGCCGGTACGTCAGGCTCTCATCGATGCGGGAATCGGTCAGGATGTGTACGGCTCCTATGAGAATGAGATGCTGCAGCCGTTCTTCTCGATTGTCGCAAAGAATGCCAACAAAGGGGATAAGGATCGTTTTGTAAGGATTATTGAGGATACGTTGCAGAATCTTGTAGAGAATGGTTTAAATAAGGATTCCCTTCTTGCCGGAATCAACAGTGAGGAGTTCCGTTTCCGTGAGGCGGATTTCGGACAGTTCCCGAAGGGACTTCTGTATGGGCTGCAGTGTATGGAGAGCTGGCTTTTTGATGATAAGAAACCATTTATCCATCTGGAATGTCTGGATACTTTTGAGTATCTGCGAAGCCAGATTTCAACCGGATATTTTGAAGATCTGATCCGGAAATATCTGCTTGAGAATAAGCATGGGGCAGTCGTAGTCGTTGCTCCTCAAAAAGGTTTAAACAGTGCCAAAGAAGCTGCTTTAGAGAAGAAACTTGCAGAGAAAAAAGCTGCAATGTCTGCGGAGAAAATAGAGAATCTGATCGCACAGACAAAGCATCTTCATGCATACCAGGAGGAGCCGTCGCCGGAAGAGGATTTAAAGAAGATTCCGATGCTTAAGAGAGAGGATATGCGAAAGGACGCGATGCCTTTTGACAACCGCGAGGATACCATCGGTGAGATTCCGGTTGTGCATCATGATATCAGCTCCAACGGAATCGATTATGTGACACTGATGTTTGAGTGTAATGATATCCCACAGGAGGATATTGCGTATCTTGGCGTGCTCCGTGCGGTGCTTGGTTATGTCAATACAAAGCATTACAGTTATGCGGGACTGTTTAATGCAATCAATATCTATACGGGTGGAATTTCGTGTGGTGTCAGCGTATATCCGAAGGTCAATGAGAGAGACCTTGTTTCCGTGAAATTTGAGGTTCGCATCCGTGTGCTGGAGAAGAATCTGGAAGAGGCGATGAAGCTCGTGGACGAGATCGTGCGCACCTCGGATATCACCGATGTGAAACGTTTGACGGAGCTGATCGCGCAGGTGAAATCCCGTCTGCAGGTAAGCTTGAGCAGCAGCGGACATACCGTCGCTGCGATGCGTGCACTCTCGTATCAGTCGCGCTACGCTTTTTACCAGGATGCAACACTTGGAATCGAGTATTATCAGCATGTTGTGAAGCTGGACGAGCAGATCCGTACCAATCCTGAAGGCGTGGTAAAGAAGCTGCAGGAGATGATCGACAAGGTGCTCGTGCGTAAGAGACTGATGGTCAGCTTTACTGCGGATCAGAAGGCATTTGAGGCTGCAAAGCCGGTTATGGAGACTTATCTGAACCGGATCGCTCAGGGGGATGCGGCAGGTGAGCAGACGAAGCTTGCACTTTTCAGGAAGAATGAGGGATTTACAGACGCTTCGCAGATTCAGTATGTTGCACGAGGCGGTAATTTCCGCGATCATGGATTTTCGTATCGCGGAAGCCTTAAGATATTAAAGCTGATCATGAGCTATGAGTATCTGTGGATCAACATTCGCGTCAAGGGCGGTGCTTACGGATGTATGAGTTCGTTCCTGCGCACAGGAGAGAGTTACTTCGTATCGTACCGAGATCCAAATCTTGGCAAAACGATTGATATATATGAGCATATTCCGGATTATCTGCGCAGCTTTACCGCAGATGAGCGCGATATGACCAAGTATGTGATCGGAACGTTCGGCAGTCTTGATACGCCGATGAATCCGGAGGCGAAGGGAAGCCGGTCTATGTCTGCCTATCTGCAGGAACTTCCGTTTGAGCAGATTCAGAGGGAACGTGATGAAATCCTGCATGCGACACCGGAGGATATCCGGAACCTTGCGGATCTGATCGCAGCGGTACTGGAAGATGACAGCTTATGCGTGATCGGAAACGAGAATGCCATCCGTGCGGAGAGCGGATTATTTGATTCGGTGCAGACACTTTGTTAACCTGTAAATTAGAACATCCGGTCATGAAAGTTCGCGTTGCGAAGGCCGGACGCTGCATGTGAACTTTTTTCAAAAGTTAACACATATTAAAGAAGGAGTACAAATGATACCTAATTTTAAATCGGGATTTGTAACAATTATCGGAAGACCTAATGTTGGAAAGTCAACGCTTATGAACCGCCTGATCGGTCAGAAGATTGCAATCACATCCAACAAGCCGCAGACAACGAGAAATCGTATCCAGACTGTGTACACGGACATGAACCGCGGACAGATTGTTTTTCTGGATACACCGGGCATTCATAAGGCGAAAAACAAGCTGGGTGAATATATGGTCAATGTGGCAGAGAAAACGCTAAACGAAGTGGATGTTGTTCTCTGGCTCGTTGAGCCGAGCAACTTTATCGGTGCCGGCGAGCAGCATATCGCCGAGCAGCTTCGCAAGGTAAAGACACCGGTCATTCTGATCATCAACAAGATGGATACTGTGGAGAAGGATAAGGTGCTTGAGTTCATTGATACTTATCGCAAGATCTATGATTTCGCGGAAATTATTCCGACCTCCGCATTGCGCGGACAGAACGTTGATGATGTGATTGATTCTATATTCAAGTACCTGCCATACGGTCCACAGTTCTACGATGAGGACACGATCACGGATCAGCCGGAACGTGCGATCTGTGCCGAGATCATCCGGGAAAAGGCATTGCATGCATTAAACGATGAAGTACCGCATGGAATCGCCGTGGCAATCGATCAGATGAAGGAGCGCAAGGGCGGCAATATGTTCGATATTGACGCGACAATCGTGTGTGAGCGTGATTCCCACAAGGGAATTATCATTGGAAAGCAGGGAGCGATGCTCAAGAAGATCGGAACGAACGCGCGGTATGAGATGGAGCGCCTGCTTGATGCCAAGGTGAACTTAAAGCTTTGGGTGAAGGTAAAGAAGGATTGGCGTGACAGTGATTTCCTGATCAAGAATTTCGGTTATCACGATGATGACAAATAAGGCGTTTTCCAATTTTTTTCTCGCATAGTTATCCGATGCATTGCAGATTCTATCTTTAAGAGGCGGATACAAACTGCCCCGCAAGGGAGGACGCTGCAATGGAGAAAACCTGGGATGATTTTTGGACAACAGGAAAAGTTACAGACTATCTGGCATACCGGAATGCTTCGGATGACAGAGACAGGACACTAAAGGAACTGACAGAACATGGGACTAGCGATCACTGTGACGGGAATGGTTTTGACAGCCATGCCCATTAGCGATTACGACAAAAGAATAACGATTCTGACGAAGGAACGCGGCAAGATTACGGCTTTTGCGAGAGGCGCGAGAAGACCGGGAAGTCAGCTTCTCGCAGCAACGAATCCGTTCGCATTCGGCGAGTTTGAACTATTCGAGGGGCGCAGTTCCTATAATCTGACGAAGGCATCCATCCAGAATTATTTCCGTGAACTGGTTACGGATCTGGATGCTGCTTCGCTCGGGTTCTACTTTATGGAATTTGCGGAGTACTTCTGCCAGGAGAACAGTGATGAGGTGGAGATGCTAAAACTTCTGTATCGATCGCTACGTGCACTGGAGAGTCCGCATATTCCCAAAGAACTTGTGCGTGTGGTATTTGAGCTGAAAGCAATCACGATAAACGGTGAGGGACCATCGGTGTTTGAATGCATGCATTGTCATAAGACGGAGGGGCTAAGCTTTTTTTCGGTGAGAAGAGGTGGCATGTTCTGTGAGGAGTGTGCCAAGCAGGTACAGGGGAGAAAGATTCTTGATTCGACCCGCTATACGCTGCAGTTTGTTATTTCTACACCGGTAGAAAAGTTGTATTCCTTTACTGTCTCGGACGAGGTGCTTGAGGAACTTAAGTCAATCATGCGGGAATATATGTCCTTTTACGTGCATCATGAGTTCAAGTCACTGCAGATTTTCGGTTGAAATCAAATTTACAAAAGTGTATAATATCATGGACTGTAAATTTGAGGAGGAAAGTGGCAGAATGAAGAAATTCATGGTATGGGCTCTTGTGGCTGTAATGTGCCTCGGAATGTTTGCCGGGTGCGGCGCATCCTATGCGGCGGATGAGAGCACGGTTTTCGTACTGAAAGATGGCAGTATCGTATCAACGGATGTGGAAGATTTCGACGAAGGGACGTACGATGCGGACGGGCTGAAGGATTACGTGGATCAGACCATTGATACATATAATGAGGAGAATGGTAAGGAACTTGTAAAATGCAAGGATCTTACCGTGAAGGATAAGAAGGCAGTTCTGACGCTGGAATATGCATCAGCATCGGATTATCAGAAATTCAATGATATCGAACTTTTTACCGGAAGCGTTGCGGAAGCACTGGCAGCAGGATACACGTTTGATGCGGATTTTGCATCGGTGTCCGATTCTTCGATAAAGGCATGCGATTCGAGTGAATTTTTAAACGATCCAAGCTACAAGGTTGTCATTATCAAAGGTAATACAAATGTACAGGTGAAGGGAACGATCACTTTCGCATCGATCCAGAATACCATTTATGTTGACAACAGGACAATTTCTATCCGAGAGGGAGCTTCACTTCTTGACAGTGGTAAGAATTCCACGCAGAGCACAGAAAGTGAGACGCAAAGCGGCACAGAAGTTGTAACGACCGAGACGGAGCAGACAACAGAGACGAGTGGTGCGGTGACAGATGAGGATCTTCTCAATATGACTGAGGAGGATACAGAACCGGTATTTACGTTTGACCGTGACGAGACAAAGGATACAGGAAGTGAGTTTTCTTCCGTATATACTTATATTATTTACAAGTAACGAGACAGATTGCTATTCAAAAATCGATTCTGTGGCGCATTTTGACAAAGGTGGCACAGGCGTTTTGAATAGTCAAAAAATAGAGAATGTGAGGGCTACATAATGGAAAAGACAATGGACAAAATCGTGCAGGTGGCAAAGGCAAGAGGATTTGTATATCCGGGATCTGAGATCTACGGTGGACTGGCAAATACATGGGATTACGGTAATCTCGGTGTTGAACTGAAGAACAATGTAAAGCGTGCATGGTGGCAGAAGTTTATTCAGGAGAATCCATACAACGTCGGTGTTGACTGTGCGATTCTTATGAACCCGCAGACATGGGTTGCTTCCGGACATCTCGGTGGATTTTCGGATCCTCTGATGGATTGTAAGGAGTGCCACGAGCGTTTCCGTGCCGATAAGCTGATCGAGGATTTTGCACAGGAGAACAATATTGAGCTGGATGGTTCCGTTGATGGCTGGACAAATGAGCAGATGGTTGCTTTCATTGAGGATCACAATGTAGCTTGTCCTTCCTGTGGAAAGCACAACTTTACCGATATCCGTCAGTTTAACCTGATGTTCAAGACTTTCCAGGGTGTTACTGAGGATGCAAAGAATACGGTATATTTAAGACCTGAGACGGCACAGGGTATTTTCGTAAACTTCAAGAACGTACAGAGAACTTCCAGAAAGAAGATTCCATTCGGAATCGGACAAATCGGAAAGTCCTTCCGTAATGAGATTACACCTGGTAACTTTACATTCCGTACCAGAGAGTTCGAACAGATGGAGCTTGAGTTCTTCTGCGAGCCTGGAACAGATATGGAATGGTTCCAGTACTGGAGAGCATTCTGCCGCGACTGGTTGCTTTCTCTTGGAATTAAGGAGGATGAGATGCGTCTGCGTGATCACTCTCCGGAGGAACTGTGTTTCTATTCTAAGGGAACAACCGATATCGAATTCTTATTCCCATTCGGATGGGGCGAGCTTTGGGGTATTGCAGACCGTACCGATTATGATCTGACCCAGCATCAGAATACATCCGGACAGGATATGACGTACTTTGATGATACGAAGGGAGAAAAGTACATTCCATACGTGATCGAGCCTTCACTCGGTGCGGACCGTGTGGTTCTTGCTTTCCTTTGCGCAGCATATGATGAGGAGAACATCGGAACGGAGGAGAAACCGGACGTAAGAACCGTATTCCATTTCCATCCGGCACTTGCTCCGGTCAAGATTGGTGTGCTTCCGTTATCTAAGAAGCTCAACGAGGGCGCTGAGAAGGTTTATGCGCAGCTTGCTAAGAAGTATAACTGTGAATATGATGACAGAGGAACCATCGGTAAGCGTTACCGTCGTCAGGATGAGATCGGAACTCCGTTCTGTGTAACCTATGACTTCGATTCTGAGGAAGATGGAGCAGTAACCGTTCGTGATCGTGATACAATGCAGCAGGAGCGTATCAAGATCGAGGATCTGGATGCATACTTCGCAGAGAAGTTCGCTTTCTAAAATAATTAATGCAGTTTGTGAACGCCAATTCGCAAAAATGCACTTGTAGTGCTTTCTCGCGTGAGTGATACCATCAGGTATCACTCACGCTTTTTTGCTCATTATCTGTACAAAAAAGTCTTGCGTATTGCGAATTCTGTGTTACAATAATTATGTCTGTGATATAGATGGAGTAATTCTGTCGTTTTGCAGGCATAATTCGCATGCGAAAGGCAGTAATGCCTTTTGTTATAAACAAAAAAGATAATTAGGAGGAATTGTCAAATGGCAAACAAGTGGGTATACACCTTCAAAGAAGGTAACATGACCATGCGTAACCTTCTCGGTGGTAAGGGTGCGAACCTTGCTGAGATGACTGAAATCGGTCTTCCAGTACCACAGGGATTCACCATCACAACTGAGGCATGTACTCAGTACTATGAGGATGGACGCAAAATCAATGACGAAATTATGGCTCAGGCTATGGAAGGTGTAGCTTGGATGGAAAAAGAGAACGGCAAGAAGTTCGGAGATCTCAAGAATCCTCTTCTTGTATCTGTACGTTCCGGAGCACGTGCTTCAATGCCTGGTATGATGGATACCATTCTTAACCTTGGTCTTAACGATGATGTAGTAGCAGCTATGATCGCTGGTAACCCAGATCCAAAGTTTGAGAGATTCGTATACGATTCATATCGTCGTTTCATTCAGATGTTCTCTGACGTTGTTATGGAAGTTGGTAAGAAGTACTTCGAGCAGCTCATCGACAAGATGAAAGCTGACAGAGGTGTTCAGTACGACGTAGAGCTTACAGCTGCAGACTTAAAGGAGTTAGCTGAGCAGTTCAAGGCTGAGTACAAGAATCAGTTAGGAACAGATTTCCCTTCCGATCCTGTAGAGCAGTTAAAGCTTGCTATCGAGGCTGTATTCCGTTCATGGGATAACCCACGTGCTAACGTATATAGAAGAGACAACGATATCCCATATTCTTGGGGAACCGCTGTTAACGTAATGCCAATGGTATTCGGTAACTTAAATGATCAGTCTGGTACAGGTGTTGCCTTCACTCGTGATCCTGCAACTGGTGAGAACAAGCTTATGGGTGAGTTCCTTATCAATGCACAGGGTGAGGACGTAGTTGCCGGTGTTCGTACTCCAATGCCAATCGCTCAGATGGAGCAGGAGTTCCCAGAAGCATACGCTGAATTCCTTAAGGTTTGTGAGACTCTCGAGAATCACTACCATGATATGCAGGATATGGAGTTTACTGTTGAGAACAAGAAGTTATACATGCTTCAGTGCCGTAACGGTAAGAGAACAGCTCCAGCTGCACTTAAGATCGCTTGCGATTTAGTAGACGAGGGACATAAGACTCCTGAAGAGGCAGTTGCTATGATCGATCCTCGTAACCTTGATACATTATTACATCCACAGTTCGACGCTGCTGCACTTAAGGCTGCAACTCCACTTGGAAAGGGTCTTGGAGCTTCTCCAGGAGCTGCTTGTGGTAAGGTTGTATTTACAGCTGACGATGCTGAAAGCTGGGCTGAAAGAGGAGAGAAGGTCGTACTTGTACGTCTTGAGACATCTCCAGAAGATATCACAGGTATGAAGGCTGCTCAGGGTATTCTTACAGTACGTGGTGGTATGACATCTCACGCTGCCGTAGTTGCTCGTGGAATGGGTACATGCTGTGTATCTGGATGTGGTGACATCAACATGGACGAGGAGAACAAGAAGTTCACACTCGCTGGACAGACATTTACAGAGGGATCTGAGATCTCTATCGATGGTACAACAGGTAACATCTACGCTGGACTTATCCCAACCGTTGACGCTTCCATCGCTGGTGAGTTCGGACGTGTTATGGCTTGGGCTGATGAGTTCAGAACACTTAAGGTTCGTACAAACGCTGATACTCCGGCTGATGCTAAGAAGGCTCGTGAGCTTGGTGCAGAAGGTATCGGACTTTGCCGTACAGAGCATATGTTCTTCGAGGAAGACAGAATTGCTGCTTTCCGTGAGATGATCTGCTCCGATACAGTAGAAGAGAGAGAAGCTGCTCTTGACAAGATTCTTCCATACCAGCAGGGAGACTTCGAGAAGTTATACGAAGCTCTTGAGGGATGCCCAGTAACAATCCGTTTCCTGGATCCACCTCTTCATGAGTTCGTTCCTACAGAGGAAGCTGATATCGAGAAGCTTGCAAAGGCTCAGGGCAAGCCTGTTGAAGACATTAAGGCAATCATTGATAGCCTCCATGAGTTCAACCCAATGATGGGACACAGAGGATGTCGTCTTGCTGTAACTTATCCAGAGATCGCTAAGATGCAGACAAAGGCTGTTATCCGTGCAGCTATCAATACAAAGAAGGCTCATCCAGATTGGGCTGTTGAGCCAGAAATCATGATCCCATTAGTATGCGAAGTTAAGGAGCTTAAGTTCGTTAAGAAGACAGTTGTTGAGACAGCTGACGCTGAGATCGCTGCTGCTGGTGTAGATCTTAAGTATCATGTAGGTACTATGATCGAGATTCCTCGTGCAGCTCTTACTGCTGATGAGATCGCTACAGAGGCTGATTTCTTCTGCTTCGGTACTAACGATTTAACACAGATGACATTTGGATTCTCTCGTGATGATGCTGGTAAGTTCTTAAATGCTTACTATGACAACAAGATCTTCGAGAATGATCCATTCGCTAAGCTTGACCAGACAGGTGTTGGTAAGTTAATGGAGACAGCTATTAAGCTTGGTAAGCCAGTTAACCCTAACCTTCACGTTGGTATCTGTGGTGAGCACGGTGGAGATCCTTCATCTGTTGAGTTCTGCCACAAGATTGGACTGGATTACGTTTCATGTTCTCCATTCCGTGTACCGATCGCTCGTCTTGCAGCAGCACAGGCAGCAATCGCTGAGAAGGCAGCTAAATAATTTTTCGAACAGAATTATTTGCAAATTTAAAAGTCAGTCCCACGTTTGTGGGGCTGACTTTTTTGTTTTTGTATTTATTTTCATCTTACATGCCAATTTATGCATTTCACTTGACAAATGGTAGACAGATTATTCAAAATCATATATAAGTGAAAGAGAACAAAGGACGAGGATAAAACATATGGCTGGCATTATTACGGAAGGATTATTAGAATTAAAAGATGAAGATTACCGGGCGTTCCACGCGAAGCTGATACCGAATATTCCGATTGAGAAAATTATCGGTGTCCGGACACCTGTGTTACGAAAGTATGCGAAGGAAGTGGCGAAGCTGCCGGAGGCAGAAGCATTTCTTCGGGAACTTCCACATACTTATTATGAGGAAAACAATTTACATGGCGCATTATTATCGCTGCTTTATCCGAAGGATATAGACCGGTTTCTGGAGGAATTGGAGCGGTTCTTGCCGTATGTTGACAATTGGGCAACCTGTGATATGTTATCTCCGAAAATCTTTAAGAAACACCTGCCTTATGTCTATGAGAAAGTGAAGATATGGCTGCAAAGTGAACTGGTGTATACAGTGAGGTTTGGTATTGTGACATTGCTTGGCTTTTATCTGGATGAGGCTTTCCGGCCGGAGATGCTGCAGCTTGTGGCAGACGTGAAATCGGATGAATATTATGTGAAGATGGCGGTGGCGTGGTATTTCAGTATTGCGCTCGTGAAGCAGTATGATGCGACGATTCCTTATATACAAAACAAAGTGTTAGAACCCTGGACACATAATAAATCGATCCAGAAGGCAATCGAGAGCAGACGGATTTCATCGGATGTGAAGGTTTACCTGAGAACCTTGAAGATATCATGAAGATAGTGGATGCATGCGTAGTCATCAAGCTTACGGTTCGCGACATGATATCAAATACTTGACATGAAATGTAAAGTATACTATACTTTTTGATGTAAAGCAAGCTTGACAAAAAAGATCAGAGGAGAATGTTATGAAAATGTTGAAGATTGAGCACCTGACAAAAGAATATGGTGAAAAGAAGGCGGTCGATGATCTGTCGCTTGAAATTGAATCCGGAGAGATCTACGGTTTCATCGGTCACAACGGAGCCGGAAAGACGACGACGCTGAAATCGGTGGTCGGCATCTTAAAGTTTGATGCCGGTGAGATTTACATTGATGGAGAATCTGTGCAGGCGGCGCCGCTTGCGTGTAAGAAGAAGATCGCCTACATTCCGGATAATCCGGATCTGTATGAATTTATGAGTGGTATCAAGTATTTGAATTTTATCGCGGATGTGTATGGTGTCGGAGCCAACCAGCGCCAGGAGAAAATCCGCAAATATGCGGATCTGTTCGAGATTACCGCAGATCTTGCGCAGCCGATCGCTGCGTATTCGCATGGTATGAAGCAGAAGCTTGCCATCATTTCCGCGTGGCTGCACGATCCGAAGCTGATCATTATGGATGAGCCTTTTGTGGGACTGGATCCGAAGGCTGCCCACATATTAAAAGGCATGATGCGCGAACTCTGCGACGAAGGCGGAGCTATCTTTTTCTCAACGCATGTGCTGGAAGTGGCAGAGAAATTGTGTGATAAAGTTGCAATCATCAAAGGCGGTAAGCTGATCCGCTGCGGAACGATGGAAGAGGTTAAGGGGGATGACAGCCTTGAGGATGTATTCCTGGAACTGGAGGCTGAAGTATGATAAAAGTCTTAGTTAAAAAACAATTATATGAAATCTTCCGTGGATACTTCTACGACTCGAAGAAGAATAAGGCACGATCCGTAGTGTCAACCGTTCTCTTTATTCTGCTGTTTGTTGGACTTATGGCAGGCGTTTTAGGCGGACTTTTTACTTATCTATCCATCGGTCTGTGCGGAGGTTTCGTTGCAGTTGATATGGGATGGCTGTTCTTCCTGATCATGGCATTGATTGCGATCGCGATTGGCGCATTTGGAAGTATTTTTAACACGTACTCGGGCTTGTATCTGTCGAAGGACAACGATCTGCTCCTGTCGATGCCGATTCCGGTAAGCAGTATTCTGGCGGCAAGGCTGATCACGGTATATCTGATGGGGCTGATGTATTCGGCAATCGTGATTGTTCCGGCGGTAATCGTGTATTGGATCTTTGCAGGCGCAACGGTATTCAATGTGATCGGAGGCTTACTTTTCGTTCTGCTGATCTCTCTGATTGTTTTGATCCTTTCCTGCGCATTGGGATGGTGCGTTGCGAAGATCAGCCTGAAGCTGAAACATAAGAATTTTACAACTGTGATTGCGTCGCTTTTGTTTCTGGCTGCGTACTATTGGATCTATTTCAAGGCACAGACCGTGATCAATGATCTGATGGAAAATGCGATCGCTTATGGTAACAAGGTGAAGGATAGTGCATACGTATTCTATCTCTTTGGAAAAATCGGAGAGGGTGATCCGCTTGCGATGCTTTCTTTTGCAATCGGCATCGGAGCAGTATGCGTGCTTACCTGCTATATTCTGGCACGAAGCTTTATCGGAATTGTGACATCGAGCGGACCGTCTGTGCACATTGCGTATAAGGAGAAAAAGGCGAAGCAGCGTGGCGAATTTGCAGCTCTTTTGGGTAAAGAATTCAGCCGGTTTACATCCAGCGCAAACTATATGCTAAATTGTGGACTGGGATCACTGTTCTTCGTGGTTATTGGAGTACTGCTGCTCATAAAACGTGGCGCGATCCTTCCTGCAATGACAGAACTTTTCGGCGCAGAATCGGAATCTATGATCTGCATTTTCTTAGTCGTTGCAGCGTGTGCGACGATTTCCATGAACGACATGGTCGTGCCGTCTGTCTCGTTAGAGGGCAAGAGTTTGTGGATTCTGCAGAGCGTTCCGGTGGATGCATGGAATGTGATTAAGGCAAAGCTTGGTGTGCAGCTGATCGTTACAGCTATTCCACTTTGCATCTATGATATCTGTATGCTGATCATTATGAGGAAGGATCCGGCGCAGATGATCCTTGCTGTAATCGTACCGGTACTGTTTCTGTTTTTTATGGATATGTTCGGATTGATGCTTGGCATTGTGCGACCGAATCTGACGTGGACCAATGAACTTGCACCGATCAAACAGAGTTTGAATGTGATGATCGCAATGTTTGGCGGATGGGCATTTACAATTGTCATGGTTGCACCGTATCTGATGGTTGGTTATCAGATTGGGGCGGTGGGATATCTGCTGATTGTCGGAGCGGTACTTGTGGTACTCGATGTACTGCTGTACTTCTGGTTAAAAAAGGTTGGCGTAAAGAAGTTCACAGAACTTGGACAGTAAGGAGTTTAGAGCATGATTAAAAATATTATATTCGATATAGGAAATGTATTGGTAAAATTTCAGCCGGATCAGGCGATGCGGGATCTTGGAATTGATGAAGTCAAGATTCCGAAGATGGCGCAGGCAACCTATTTAAATCCGATCTGGGGAGAACTTGACCGTGGCGTAATGCAGGAATCTGAGGTCATCGATGAGATGGTGAAGGTTGCACCGGAATATGAGGAAGAGATTCGCCTTTTCTTCCGAGACGGAAAAGATAAGGTTGTGAAATCGTTCGATTATGCGACCGACTGGATCAAGGAGCTGCAGAGCATAGGTTACAAGGTTTATCTGCTTTCCAACTATCCGGAAAATTATTTTGAACTGCATACGCACAACCAGCTTGGTTTTGCATCAATCGTGGATGGCAAGATTATCTCCGGTATGGTCAAGATGGTAAAGCCGGATGCAGATATCTATCAGTGTTTGTTCGATACTTACAACTTGAAACCGGAGGAATGCGTTTTTCTCGATGACAGACCGGAGAATATTGAAGGCGGAGAGAAGCTTGGTATGCGCGGTATTGTGTTCAAGAATTATGAGGATGCAAAGGAGAAGCTGGAGAAGATTTTACAATAAAATGTAAAATATACTTGACATAACATGTAAAGTATACTATACTTCAAAATGTAAAGGATACTTAACAAAATATCATACATGAGGAGAATAGGAAAATGAAAATGTCAGGAATGAAAGTATTAGCAGTTATTTTATTGGTTGCAGCAATCGGATTTGCAGTATGGGCAGTGAGCGGACACACGGATGCATATGCACCGGCAGCGTGTGGATTTCTCGCTTCGGTGGCTCTCTTTGCACAGATTCGCAGACAGGAATCCGAAGGAAAAAACGGAGAGGGTAAATAATGAAAACAAAGATTCAGGAGCTACGCAAGGAGCGTGGTGTCACGCAGAGTGAACTGGCAGATGCGGTGGATGTGACGAGACAGACGATCATATCCCTTGAGGGAGGCAGATATAAGGCTTCCCTGATATTGGCACATAAGCTTGCACAGTTTTTCGGTGTGACGATCGAAGATCTGTTTATATTTGATGAGGAGGACGAAAATTTATGAATGGCTTTTGTTTATTCGCGGGATCCAAGGCGACCAATAATGAAGAATTTCGAAGACAATTGAAGGCGAAAAATAAGTTTATGTGGCTTTTTATCGTTCTTGGAATCTTTTCCGCAGCGGTCGCTTATTATTGTGAATTTTTCGGAAAGATGAACGTTGATGATTATATGCTCGGTGTGTATTGTGGCATTGGAGTCGGTCTGGTTGGTGCCGGTGTGGCATTGTTGATTCGAAACAAGCGTCTGCTTAAGGATGAAGCAAAGTTAAAGGAAGCAAGATTGCAACAGAACGACGAGCGGAATGTGGAGATCGGTATACATGCGCAGCGGATTGCAGCGATGGTACTGCTCGTTGCCATGTATCTGGTATTTCTGCTGGGCGGTTTGTATGATTCCTTCTTAAGTAAAGTGATGGCATGTCTGATCTGCCTGTTTGTGGCGGTGTATTCGATTGCGTGGAGAGTGCTGAATAAGAGGATGTAGAAAGAGGTGTTGTTTCTTGCTAATGTAGGGATTCAATGGTAAAATATGAATATATTTAAGAGCAGACAAAGATGTCAGATGATGTTTTTGTCTGTTTTTTTATATGGTTGAAAGGAGTGTTACTTATGAAGCCGATAATAGGAGTTTTACCACTTTGGGACGATGAGAAGGACAGTTTATGGATGCTGCCGGGATATTTTAACGGAATTTTACGTGCCGGAGGTGTACCGGTCATGCTGCCGCTTAGCAGTGAACCCTCCGTTATCGAACAGGCAATACAGATGTGTGATGGATTTCTGTTTACTGGCGGACATGATGTGTCGCCTGAGTTATATGGGGCTTCGCGTAAGTACCCCAATGTTATTTGTTGCAAAAAGCGTGATGAGATGGAATGTGCGCTTATGAAACGAGCGTTGGAAGAGAATAAGTCCATTCTTGGAATCTGTAGAGGCATCCAGTTTCTGAATGCGTATCTCGGTGGCACGCTATACCAGGATTTGCAGGCGGAGCATCCGAGTGAGATCGACCATCACCAGACTCCGCCATATGATGTGCCTGTTCATATGAATGAAGTAAAAAAGGGTACGCCGCTGTATCAATTGTTAGGTAAGGATGAAATTTCTGTCAACAGTTATCATCATCAGGCGATTCAATCACTTTCACCGAGGCTTAGCATGATGGCTCAGTCTGAGGATGGACTGATTGAAGCTGTGTATATGCCGGATAAACGATTTGTCTGGGCACTGCAGTGGCATCCAGAGTTTGCATTTGAAACAGATGTCGATAGTATGAAGCTGTTTCGGACATTTGTAAATTCGGCAAGTCCTGTTTCTTGCTATCAGAAAAATGTTGTGCTTTCTCACAAAGTGTGCTATCGTTGATAAGAACTGAATATGTAGTAATCAGGTGTCGGAGCAGGCGCACAAGCGTCTGGCTCCGGTGAAAAGGGAAACAGGTGCAATTCCTGTACGAACTCGTCACCGTAATTAAGGAGCGAAGCCAATATATCACTGGGGAACCGGGAAGATGGTGGATGCGATGATCTATAAGCCGGGAGACCTGCCTGAGCGCTGTACAGAAACGATGGGTTTCAGACCACGAGTAAAAAGGTTGTACGTTTGGATTGTGTGCAGACTCTTTACCTATTTTTGGGAAAAGAGTTTTTCTTTTGTGTGCCATAAGGCATCAGGTCACTCGTTTTTGTAGTACATATTTGGAATAAGAAGCAGAGAATACTGCAGAAAGAGGAGACAATGAAAAAGAAAATCGTAACACTGCTGATGGCATCGGTGCTTACTGTTATGTGTGCAACTGGATGCGGTAACGGAAACCAGAATGCAGCAGACAACAAGGTGAACGCAGACACACAGGAGACACAGACGGAAGAGGTCAATGAGGATCAGAAGATGGCAGATGAAGTTGCAGATTTAATCGATGCAATCTATGTACAGGAGAGAACAGACGAGACGGATGCGCAGTGTGAGGCTGCAAAGGCAGCATGGGACAAGCTGACCGACACACAGAAGGCTTTGGTCGAGGGCGAGAACGCAGATCCGGATTATTTCGGAAGAGATACCGGTGATGCATCTAAGGATGATCCTCGTAATCAGGATGATATCGGAGAGAATGAGATTCTTGTTGTAAGCTTCGGTACATCTTTCAATGACAGCCGTGTAGCAGATATCAAGGGCATTGAGGATGCAATTCAGGAGGCAAATCCTAGCTGGTCTGTACGTCGTGCATTTACAGCACAGATCATCATTAACCACGTGCAGGCACGTGATGGAGAGAAGATTGACAATATGGATCAGGCATTGGAGCGTGCAGTAGCAAACGGAGTTAAGAATCTGGTCGTTCAGCCGACACATCTGATGCACGGTGCAGAGTATGATGAGTTAGTAGAAGCTGTCAACAACTACAGTGACAAATTTGAGTCTGTTAAGATTGCGGAGCCGCTTCTCGGCGAAGTTGGAGATGACGCAAGCGTTGTGAACGAGGATAAGAAGGCAGTTGCTGAACTTATTACTGCTGAGGCTGTTAAGACAGCAGGCTTTGACAGCTTAGATGCAGCGAAGGAAGATGGTACTGCTTTCGTATTTATGGGACATGGTACTTCCCACACTGCTAAGGTTTCATACAGCCAGATGCAGGCTCAGATGAATGACCTTGGATATGACAATGTATTTATCGGAACCGTTGAGGGTGAGCCGGAAGAGACTTCCTGCGAGAATGTAATCGAAGCTGTTAAGAACGCCGGATTCAAGAAGGTTGTTCTTCGCCCGCTTATGGTTGTTGCCGGTGATCATGCGAACAACGATATGGCAGGAGATGATGAGGATTCTTGGCAGAGCCAGTTTATCGCATCAGGCAATTTCGGTGGTGTAGAGTCACAGATTGCAGGACTCGGTGAGATCGAAGGAATCCAGCAGCTTTATGTTGCGCATACTGCAGCGGTTCTTGGAAAGTAATATGTTGTCTCTCGAGAGATAAGAGGAATACATACCAGCTAGACGGCATGGTCAGTAAGATTGCATGATGTATGCAAAAATAAAGTAATATAAAGGAAACAAAATAATCATGAACAAATTAAGAACGTATATAGTAGCTATCACACTTATGCTCGCAATGTCCCTTGTCGGATGTGGCAGCAATACGAACAATGAGCAGGCGAGCACGCAGGCAGCAACACAGGAAGAGACTACGAAGCAGGCTGAACTTGCAGATGGCGTATATACAGCAGAATTTCATACGGACAGCTCGATGTTCCACGTCAACGAAGCTTGTGATGGAAAAGGCAAGCTGACAGTTGAAAACGGTCAGATGACAATTCACATCTCACTGGCTTCCACACATATCGTGAATCTCTATGTAGGTCTTGCAGAGGATGCTGCCAAAGATGGCGCAGAATTGCTGCAGCCAACAACGGATACTGTGACTTACAGTGACGGAACAACAGAGGAAGTATACGGATTCGATGTGCCGGTTCCTGCAATTGATGAGGAATTTGATCTTGCACTTCTTGGAACCAAGGGAAAGTGGTATGACCACAAGGTCAGCGTGACAAATCCGGTAGAGGGCTATGAGGAGCAGGGCGCTGGCGCAGAGAATGCCGGAACGGATGGAACTGAGGCTGGTGGCAATGTTGCCTTTGAGGGAACCCCGGACGAAGGAACGTACACCGATGAAATCAAATTCGAAGGCGGAAGCGGCAGAGCTTCCATCCAGTCGCCGGTGACACTTACGGTTGGAGCAGACGGTAAGATGACGGCAACGGTGGAGTGGAGCAGTCCGAATTATGATTATATGATCGTGGACGGCGAGAAGCTTTTCCCGGTTAATACCGATGGAAATTCGGTATTTGAGATTCCGGTTTCTGCATTCGATACGCCGATCACTGTGATCGGAGATACGGTTGCGATGAGCAAGCCGCATGAAATCGAATACACACTGACGTTTTTGTCGGATACGTTAAAAAATGCGGAATAATAGGGAACATTTTATGATAGGAAGAAAACAGATTGTAATTTTAGGCTGTTTGTTAATGATAGGACTGGCGGGGCTTTGCGGCTGCGGCAGTCCTTCTTCCGATTCTATGGAACCTGTAGAATCGGAAGCAAAAGGGGAGACAAAAGCAGATTCGCTCGGAAATCTTAAGTATAAGAGCAGTATGGAGCTGCAATATGCAAAGAATTTTTCCGTCGATGATTATGAGGGCGGATACAAGATCTTGAAGACGATGGATGGCACGCAGATTCTTGTGGTGCCGGAAGAGAAAGAAGTGCCGGATGGCATCAGCAAGGATGTTGTTGTGGTAAAGCAGCCGGTGAAGAATCTCTATGTGGTCTCTTCATCGATCATGGATATCTTCAGTAAGCTGGATGCGATGGACACGATCCGGCTTTCCAGTCAGAAGGAAGAGGACTGGTACGTGCAGGATGCGAAGGATGCGATGGAGCGCGGTGATATCCTGTATGCCGGTAAATACAGTAAGCCCGACTATGAGTTGATCGTGTCGGAGAATTGTTCGCTTGCGATCGAGAATACGATGATCACGCATTCGCCGGAGGTAAGCGAGATGCTTGCGGATTTTGATATCCCGACGATGATCGAGTATTCGAGCTACGAGAGTCATCCGCTCGGACGCGTGGAGTGGGTGAAATTTTTCGGTGCATTGATCGGTAAGGATGAACTGGCACAGAAGATTTTTAACGAGGAAGTGCGACTTGTCGATGAGGTGACATCTGTGGAAAAGACCGATAAGACAGTTGCTTTCTTCTATGTGACATCGAACGGGCTGATCCAGGTGCGGTCAAGCTCGGATTACGTTCCGAAGATGATCAATCTTGCGGGCGGAAATTATATTCCTACGAATATCGGAGATCCGGATTCGAAGCGGTCCACGGTCAGTATGCAGATCGAGGATTTCTACGATCAGGCGAAGGATGTGGATTTCATTATATATAACAGTTCCATCGACGGAGGGATAGGGTCCGTGCAGGAGCTTTTGGATAAATGCGCGGTCTTAAAGGATTTTAAGGCGGTCAAAGAGGGGAATGTCTGGTGCACGACAAACGATATGTACCAGCAGTCCATGTCGATCGGGTATCTGATCCATGACATGCATGCGATGCTGCAGGGCAAGGATCAGGATGAGATGACGTATCTGTTTCATGTTGAATGATAGGAAGTGCGTTCGCTTTATGCTGTAGATTGGATGAACATGAGACAATTGATTGCGAAGGCTGAAATAAAAGGAGTAACGCGATGCAGGATAACCGGAAAATGCGATATATATTGGCTTTCCTGGTATTGGGAATCAGTACCGTGGTGCTTGTGATTTTGAATATTGGTATCGGAACGGTAGAAATCCCGTTTAGGGATATTCTGCAATCCATTGCCGGAAAAAGCGTCGATAACAAGCGGATCCTCTGGGACATCCGTATGCCACGAACTTTTGCGGCGCTTCTGCTTGGTGGGGCACTTGGACTTGCCGGATACCTGTTGCAGACGTTCTTTCATAACCCGATCGCCGGCCCGTTCGTGCTCGGTATCTCTTCCGGGGCGAAGATGATGGTAGCACTTGTGATGGTATTTCTGATGGGCAATGCGCTTCATGTGAGTTCGGCAGCATTGGTCGCGGCGGCTTTCGTCGGAGCTTTACTTTCGATGGGATTTGTGCTTGCGGTATCACGCAAAGTGAATCATATGGCGATGCTTGTGGTCAGCGGTGTGATGATCGGATATATCTGTTCCGCAATCACGGAGCTGGTCGTAACATTTGCAAGTGATTCGGATATTGTCAACCTTCATAACTGGTCGCGCGGAAGCTTCTCCGGTATGACATGGGACAATGTAAAAGTGATCACAGGCGTTGTGCTCGTTACATTTGTTTTGATCTTCTGGATCGCAAAGCCACTTAGCGCGTATCAGCTCGGCGAAGTGTATGCACAGAATATGGGCGTCAATATTCAGGCGTTTCGTGTCTTGCTGGTGATCTTATCCAGCATCCTATCGGCATGTATTGTTGCATTTGCCGGACCCATCTCTTTTGTGGGCGTGGCAGTGCCACATCTCGTGAAAAGCCTGCTGCGGACAACGAAGCCGATCCTTATGATACCGGCCTGCTTCTTAGGTGGAAGCATGTTCTGTCTGTTTTGCGACTTGCTGGCAAGAATGCTTTTTGCCCCGACGGAACTGAGCATCAGCACCGTGACTGCGGTGTTTGGAGCTCCGGTTGTGATTATTGTGATGATGCGGCGGAAGAAGTCGAATTTGTGATCTTGAAATTTGTTTTATAAAGGACGGTTGGCATAATTTGGAGATGAGCGTTATGGACTATGAGTTCTATTTTCGTGCGGAGAAGATGACGGTCGGCTACGACCATAAGCCGCTGATCGAAGAAATACAGATTGAACTGAAAAAAGGCGAGATCCTTGCGCTGATCGGACCGAATGGCGCGGGCAAGTCGACGGTGCTCAAAAGTATGACAAAGCAGCTTGCGCTTCTCGGCGGAACGGTGTACCTCGGAAAGGATGACATGAGTGTGTTGTCCGGCGCGGATCTGTCACAGAAGATGGCGGTTGTGCTGACGGAGCGGTTGCAGACGGAACTGATGAGCTGCGAGGAAGTGGTTGCGACCGGACGCTATCCGTATACCGGAAGGTTTGGAATCCTGACACCGGAGGATAACAAGGTTGTGGAAGAGGCGATGGAGCTTGTTCATGTGACGGAGATCCGTGACCGAGACTTCCGTTGCATCAGCGATGGGCAAAGGCAGCGTGTGATGCTTGCGCGCGCTTTGTGCCAGGAGCCGGATATCATTGTGCTGGACGAGCCGACATCGTATCTGGATGTCAAATATAAGCTGGAATTTCTGTCAGTTCTGCAGGAGATGAGCCGCAAGAAGGCATTAACGGTTATTCTCTCGCTGCATGAACTGGATCTTGCCCAGCGTATCGCGGACAAGATCCTCTGTCTGAATGGTACAAGAGTGGATCGGTATGGAAGTCCGGATGAGATTTTTCAGTCCGGCTATCTGTCCGGTCTGTTTGGTATCAAGGCGGGAAGCTTCGATGAGGTGAATGGAAATCTGGAATTTCCTGCACCGGCTGGAAAAGCGAAGGTGTTTGTGATTGCAGGTGGCGGAAGCGGACGAAGTGTGTACCGGAGATTGCAGAGAGAAGGAATCCCTTTTGCGACCGGAATCCTTTATGAAAATGATCTGGATTATCCGGTGGCGGCAGCGCTGGCGCAGAACGTGATCGTAGCGAAAGCGTTTGAACCGATGACGGAGGAGTTGTTCGAGCAGGCAAAAAAAGTGATGGATGAATGTGAGAGCGTGATCTGTTGCAGAGATTCTTTCGGAAGTCTGGAGCAGCTGAACGCAAAAATGGCTGAATACGCTAAGCAGTCGCATAAATTGGGCATGAAATCGTGAATGATGAAATTTGTGCCCAGGGATTGGGCATAAAACGGCGAAAAGAGAAAATTTGTGCCAAAGAATGGCATAAAATCGCGGAACCAACACAATGGAAAAACAGAGGATATCAATATGGCAAAAGTAATCATGGTGCAAGGCACGATGTCGAATGCAGGCAAGAGTTTTCTGGTCGCGGGTCTGTGCAGAATTTTTAAACAGGACGGTTATCGCGTGGCCCCTTTTAAATCACAGAATATGGCACTCAATTCCTATATTACAAGTGAAGGGCTTGAGATGGGAAGAGCGCAGGTGATGCAGGCGGAGGCGGCTGGCATTACACCGATGGTCTGCATGAATCCAATCCTCCTTAAGCCGACCAACAATGTTGGATCTCAGGTGATCGTGAACGGTGAAGTGCTCGGTAACATGAGTGCGCGTGACTATTTTGCATACAAGAAGAAGCTGATTCCGGATATCAAGCGGGCGTTTCGCAAGCTGGAGGAATACGCAGACATCATCGTAATCGAAGGTGCGGGCAGTCCCGCGGAGATCAATCTGAAAGAAAATGACATCGTCAACATGGGGATGGCACAGATGGTCAACGCACCGGTGCTTTTGGTCGGAGACATTGACCGGGGCGGCGTGTTTGCGCAGCTTCTGGGGACTCTGATGCTTCTGACCGATGAGGAAAAGGCGCGTGTGAAGGGACTGATCATTAATAAGTTTCGAGGTGATAAGACGATCCTTGATCCTGGTATTGCAATGCTTGAGGATAAAGGTGGCGTTCCTGTCGCTGGAGTTGTACCATACATGCAACTTTCACTGGAGGATGAGGATTCTCTGACGGAGCGTTTTGAGCAAAAGCGAGAGGGACTGATCGATATTGCTGTCATCCGTTATCCACGCATCTCGAATTTTACCGACTTCAATGTGTTTGAACAGATGCCGGAGGTGACAGTGCGCTACGTGACTTCGGTCGCTGAGCTGCACCATCCCGATATGATCTGCCTGCCGGGAAGCAAGAATACGATGGGCGATCTCAAATGGATGCGGCAGAATGGGTTTGAGGCTGCAATCAAGAAGGCGGCGGAGACGACTCCGGTGTTTGGAATCTGTGGCGGCTATCAGATGCTTGGTATGTCGATTGCGGATCCGGACAATGTGGAAGAAGGCGGAGCAATCCGCGGAATGGAACTGCTGCCGGTGGAAACCATCTTGCAAAAAAGCAAGATGCGCTGCCAAACTGAGGGATTGGTTGATAAGGTAGAGGGCATTTTTCGTGGAATCAGCGGATGTGAGTTTCAGGGATATGAAATCCACATGGGTGAGACGAGGTATGCTGATTGCAGTGTGAAAGATAATGCAATCGTTCCGTTTTCAAGTGACGATTTGAAACAGAGGCCGGTCAATAAGATCGTTGTACAATCCGAGAAATATGAGAATGTCTATGGCTCCTACGTGCACGGCATCTTTGATCAGGCAAAGATAGCAGATGCGATCCTTCACGCCTTGGCAAAGAAGAAGGGCGTCGCGCTCGAAGAGGGCGGGATGCTGGATTATCAGGCGTTCAAGGAGAAAGAGTACGATAAACTGGCGGATACGCTGAGAGAGTATCTGAATATGGAGGAAATCTATGGAATGCTACGGGAAGCAGATCTGGACTAATTTAACAAAAGACACACTTCATAAGCTTGGAATCGGTCTGCCAGATGAGGCAAAGTACAAGGCTGTAAAAGCGCGCTGGGATGCGATCGCTAAGCCATTGGATGGCATGGGAAGATTCGAGGAGATTACGGCGCAGATTGGTGCGGTCACAGGGGACGAGGCGCTGGATCTGAGCCGGAAAGCGGTACTGATCTTCTGCGCGGACAATGGAATTGTTGCAGAAGGCGTCAGTCAGTCGGGGCAGGAAGTGACGTTTGCGGTCGCACAGTCGATGGCAAAGAAAAATTCTTCCGTCGGACGGATGGCGTCATGCATCGGTGCAGACACGATTCCGGTTGATATCGGAATCAATAGCGATGCACATATCGACGGAGTGCTGGATCGCAAGATTGAGAGGGGAACGCATGACTTCTTACTGCAACCTGCGATGAGCGAGACGGAAACACTTTGTGCAATCGAAACAGGCATTGATCTCGTTGCAAAATGCAAAGCAGATGGCTACCGGATCCTTGCTACCGGAGAGATGGGAATCGGAAATACAACGACCAGCAGCGCGGTTGCGGCAGCATTACTTGGCTGCGAGAGTGCGCTTGTAGTTGGCAGAGGTGCCGGACTTAGCGACAGGGGACTTGCGAGAAAACGTGAGGTTGTTGATCTGGCAATTGAAAAATATGATCTGTATCATCAGGATGCATTTACCATTCTTATGACGGTTGGTGGACTTGATATTGCTGGACTTGTCGGCATGTGCATCGGCGGAGCTATCTGTCATATACCAATTGTGTTGGATGGCGTGATCAGTATGGTCGCGGCGCTTGTTGCGGAGCGGATGATTCCGGGCGTAAGAGACTATGTGATCGCTTCCCACAAGGGGAGGGAGCCTGCGGTTGAACGACTGACGAAGGAACTGCATCTGCATCCGGTAATCGACGCGGACCTTGCTTTGGGCGAGGGAACCGGAGCCGTCATGATGCTTTCTTTATTGGATACGGCGCTTTGCATTTATCGAGAGGAAACAACCTTTGCAGATATCAGTATCGCGCAGTATGAGAGGTTTTGATATGATTACTTTGATCATGGGAGGCAGCGGAAGCGGCAAGTCTGCCTATGCAGAAGATTATGCGCTTGCACAGGCAGGGGAGTCATCGAAATACTATATTGCCACGATGCAGATTTACGATGCAGAAGGGCAGCGGAAGGTAGAACGGCACCGGAAGCTGCGTGCCGGCAAAGGATTTATAACGATCGAGCAGCCGACGGATATTGCGGAGGCGGGATTACAAATTGTGACAGTGCAGCAATCTGAATGCAGACAGAAAATGAATATGGTGGAAGTTTCTGGCGCAGCTGATGAAGTGGAAGAGAAGCGGAGTGCATCAATTGCAGGTGATGAAAGGGAAGAGACGCAGAACGCTTCAACTGCCTTGCTGGAATGCATGTCGAACCTGGTTGCGAATGAGATGTTTTCTAGTGAGCAGATGCCGGATGTCGATACGGTGGTAGAAGAAATCGTACAAGGCATCGCGTCACTTACGAGTCAGTTGTCACATCTTGTGATTGTATCGAACAATGTATTTGAGGATGGAATCGAATATGATGAGACAACACTTCGTTATATCGAGGCACTGGGGAGGATCAATACCAGACTTGCTGAGATGGCGGATCATGTTGTGGAAGTCGTTGTTGGGATTCCGGTTATCATAAAATGAAAAATAATGTATTATGCGCAAATGATAATTTTGGGCGGATATGATTTATTCAATGATTGAAATTCGAAACAAGTAGAAAGAGATATAAGAATGCGAATTATAAAATCATGCATTGTGGCATTTTCAATGTACTCGAAGATTCCGATGCCACAGTTTGAATGGAAAGAAGAAGATATGCAGTACATGCTTTGCTTTTTTCCCTGGGTGGGAGCAGTCATCGGCGTGTGTCTGTATTTATGGAATAGATTTTGTGCGGCGTTTCAGGTTGGACGGATTGCGTACGTGCTGTTTGCGATGGCGATTCCGATTCTTGTCACAGGAGGATTCCATGTGGACGGATTTATGGACACGATGGATGCGCTTCATTCGTATCAGCCGAGGGAACGGAAGCTGGAAATCTTAAAGGATTCGCACATTGGTGCATTTGCAGTCATTATGCTGGCTGCCTGCGGTTTGATCTATGTGGGTGCGTTCTCCGAGATTTATGATACGAAGGCACTTTTGATCGTCTGTATCGGGTTTGCATTAGCACGGTGCCTGAGCGGAATCGGGGTGGTAACGCTTCCGTCTGCGCGGGGGGATGGCATGCTTTTTGAAGCAGCAAGTCATGCACAGGGGCGCATTGTAAAAGGTACGCTCTTGGTGCAAGGAGTCATCTGCATGGCAGGTATGCTTTGGATCTCATGGAAAATTGGAATCGCTGTTGTCGTGGCTGCATTTGTATCGTACTATTATTATGAGTACCGGAGCAAGAAGGAATTTGGTGGAATCACCGGAGATACGGCGGGATATTTTGTTGTAATCTGTGAGACGGCGATGGTGGTGGCAGCGGCAATTGCGGTACATCTTTGATGTAACGTATAAAGAGGATGAAGAAATGAAACTTGTAATCGGTGGAAGAGCACAGGGAAAATTGAATTATGTTCTGCAACACATGACGGATGAAAATTATCAGACCTATGATGGCGTGTTTCCCGATGAGGGAGAACTTTTTAATCTGACCAAGAAGAATGGATGGTTGATTGTCAACCATTTTCATAATTGGGTAAACAAAGAGCTGAAAGAGAACAGAAATCCGGAAGAAGAACTGGAGGCTTTCCTGAAAAAAGGTGTGCGTTTTGTGATCATCAGTGATGAAATCGGCAACGGAATTGTCCCGGTTGATGCGTTTGAGCGTGATTATCGGGAGAGAACCGGAAGAATGTTGATTACGCTTGCAAGTCAGGCAGATGAGGTGGTGCGTGTCATATGCGGAATCGGGCAGAAAATCAAATAAAGCTAGTGTTGATCCGGCATGGAGCGACGGAAGGCAATAAAGAGCACCGGTATATTGGTCGCACGGATGAGCCACTTAGCTCGGAAGCAAAAGAGAAACTATCGGCGGAAGCAAATTGTTATCCCAGGATTGACCGGTTGTTTACAAGTCCGATGAAGCGTTGCATAGAGACGGCGGAAATCATCTATCCGGATCAGAAACCAGTTGTAGTAGATCCACTTCGGGAGATGGACTTTGGAAATTTCGAGGGAAAGAACTATAAAGAGTTAAATGGTAATCCAGATTATCAGGCGTGGATCGACAGCGGTGGAACGCTTGCATTTCCGAATGGAGAGAGCCGGGAAGAGTTTATACAGCGATGTTGTGAGGGAATGAGTGAGGTGCTTTTACAGAGCAAAGCTTATTCCAACAGGAATGATAATGAACTACTGCAGTCCGAAAAAGGTTCGCATACGATAGGTCTTGTTGTGCATGGTGGAACGATTATGGCTTTATGCAGCGCCTTTGGTGGCGGAGAGTATTTTGATTATCAGGTTGCAAATGGTGCGGGATATATTTGTAATGTAAATTTGGATGGAGGGAAGATTCAATTCCGGTCCATCCAAAAGATAGCGTTGAATGGAAAGAATTGAGGAGATCGTTATGAAGAGAATGTTGATAACAGGGGGAACAACTTTTGTAAGTAAGTATGCTGCACAATATTTTGTGGAGGCTGGTTATGAAGTATATGTACTTAATCGAAATTCCAAGCCACAAGTGCAAGGGGTTCAATTAATAGAGGCGGATAGACACAGGTTAGGGGATGTGTTAAAGGACAAATGCTTTGACGTAGTGGCTGATATCACAGCGTATAATGCATCCGACATAATAGATTTGTATGATGCACTTGGTGAATTTGAACAATATATTATGATTAGCTCAAGTGCTGTGTATCCTGAGTATGCGCTACAACCATTTAGGGAAAAGACTCAAAAAGCGGAGAATAAGTTTTGGGAAAAATACGGTACAGATAAGATTGAGGCAGAAAATGCTTTGTTAGATCGGGTAAAGGATGCATATATTTTGCGTCCGCCTTATTTATATGGTCCGATGAATAATGTGTATAGAGAAGCGTTTGTATTTGATTGTGCAAAAGCGGATAGAAAATTTTATCTGCCCCAAAATGGTGATTTGAAATTGCAATTCTTTTATGTTAGAGATTTGTGCAAACTAATGGAAGTAATTATTAATGATAAGCCTGCAGAACACGTATTGAATGTCGGAAATACAGAATCAATATCGATTAGGGATTGGGTTACAAAGTGTTATGCCTGTTATGGAAAAAAGCCGGAATTTCAATGCGTGTATGAGGATATTGAACAAAGAAATTATTTCAGTTTTTATAACTATGAATATGAATTGGATGTTGAACTTCAACAAAAGATTTATCCAGAAACAATTCCGTTAGATATTGGACTGAAAGAAGCTGCTAAGTGGTATGATGAACATGAAGCAGAAGTAAATAAAAAGCCGTATTTTCAGTATATTGATGCAAACCTTTCTTAAAGAAGAAAGAGGATACATTCCAATATATTGGAACTACTTTACTGCTAAGGAAAATTTGATAATGGAACATATTTTAACATATCATATGATCGCATTTGTGTGTGGTTTTGTGCTGGATCTGGTATTCGGAGATCCGCATGCACTGCCGCATCCGATCCGGCTGATCGGCACTTTGATCGCAGGATTGGAAAAGAAGCTTTTGAAACTGCAGATGCGAGATGAGAAAAAAGAATTATATAAGGGAATCCTGCTTGTTGTGCTGATACTGTTTAGTACTGGGGCGGTTGCAGCTTTGGTTCTGGTTGTGGCATATTGGCTGCATCCGGTGGCAGGAATTGTGATCGAGTCGGTGATGACGTATCAGATTCTTGCAACAAAATGCCTAAAGGATGAGAGCATGAAGGTGTATCAGAGTCTGAATGAACAGGGGCTTGAGGCTGGCCGCGTTGCGGTATCCATGATTGTTGGACGAGATACGAATGTCCTCGATGAGACCGGGGTGGTAAAGGCGGCTGTGGAGACAGTTGCGGAGAATACGTCGGACGGCGTGATTGCGCCGATGTTGTATACCGCGTTGGGAGGACCGGTTCTCGGGTTTGTGTATAAAGCGGTCAATACGATGGATTCTATGGTGGGATATAAGAATGACAAGTATCTATACTTCGGGCGCGCAGCGGCGAAGCTGGATGACGTGGTCAATTTTATTCCGGCACGTATCAGCGCGTATCTGATGATTACAGCGGCATATATCGGAGGCAAGGCGTTCGATGGAAAGCAGGCATATCGCATTTACAAGCGCGACCGAAGAAACCATGCAAGCCCGAATTCGGCGCAGACAGAATCGGTATGTGCAGGTGCGCTTGGTATCCAATTGGCAGGTGATGCGAGTTATTTTGGAAAAGTCGTTAAGAAACCGTATATTGGAGATGCACATCGTACAGTGGAAAGAGAAGATATTGTGCGAGTGAACCGGTTAATGTATGTGACGGCTGTGATCAGTGAAGTGCTTTGTCTTGTGATTTTGTTTGTATTGAATTGTGCGGTTCATTGATGTTGATCAATTGTTGATTGTCGGGAAGAATATGATTGAATTCGCCCGATGGAAAACTAAGAATTAGTTTTGTAGAGGTTTTACGTTCGATTATTGGATAAAGGAGCATGACTGTGGAACAAAGACACGGCGGAGATATTTACCGCAATCAAGTGAATATGGATTTCTCGGTCAATACGAATCCGCTTGGAATGCCTGATTCTGTGCGGGATGCATTACAAGGTGCCATCCGACATGCGACGGAATATCCGGACCAGAAGGCCTCGGCACTGTATTTGGCAGTAGAGGAGCATCTATGCGTTCCAAAAGAGTGGCTATGCTTCGGAAATGGTGCATCAGAACTTTTCCTTGCAATTGTCCATGCGCTTCGTCCGAAGAAGATTCTTCTTCCGGTGCCGTCGTTTTATGGGTATGAGCATGCGGCAGAATCTGCGGAAAGTGAAATTGTAAGATATTGCTTAAAGGCAGAAAATGATTTTCGGTTGCAGGAGGATTTCCTTGATCAATTAACGGAGGATATTGATCTCATTTTTCTTGCAAATCCGAACAATCCGACCGGGCGTTGTGTGGACAAGACGTTGGGACTGCAGCTATTGCAACGATGCCGCGAGAAGCAAATTACGGTGGTGCTCGATGAGTGTTTTATCGAATTTGCAGGGGAAGAGAAATCTTTTTATCCATATCTGAAAGAGTTCGATCATCTGGTCATTGTCTGTGCTTTTACGAAAACCTATGCGATTCCGGGGGTGCGGCTTGGTTATCTGTTGTGCAGCAATTCAAAATTGTGCGGCAAGATTCAGATGCAGCTTCCGGAATGGAATCTGTCCACTTTTGCACAGGCGGCAGGGGTTGCTGCGGCAGGCGAGGAAACATATGTTAGAGAAAGCGCAGCGTATGTCCGGGATGAACGCATTCGACTGACGAGTGAGTTAAGAAAGATGGGAATTCAGGTTTTCGACAGTGAAGCCAATTATATTTTGATTTATAGCGATGTGCCGCTGTATGATCGATTGCTAGGTAAGAAGATCCTGATCCGTGACGGTTCGAATTTTGCGGGATTAGGAAGCGGATACTACCGTGTCGCAGTAAGAACGCGGGAAGAGAATGATAAATTAGTGAAAGCGATAGGTGAATGCATTGAAGCAGATTGAGCAGTTGCAGCCACAGGAAATTGAAAAAAGAAGTTTTGAGATCATCGGAGAGGAACTTGCGGCTCGTGGAATTACACTGCCGAAGGATCAGGAGATGATCACGAAGCGCGTCATCCATACGAGTGCGGATTTTGAGTACACCAAGACGCTTATGTATTCCAAGGATGCGGTGCGCATCGCGCAGGACCTCATCTGTGAAGGGGCAGACATTGTGACGGACACGAATATGGCGCTTGCCGGAATCAACAAGAAGGCGCTGGCTGCATTCGGTGGGGAGGCGCATTGTTTTATGGCTGATCCCGAGGTGGCACGCATTGCGAAGGAGCGGGGAACGACGCGTGCAACGGTCAGTATGGAGATGGCGGCGCGCATTGATAAGCCAGTGATCTTTGTGGTAGGAAATGCACCGACCGCTTTGATCCAGATCGATAAAATGATGCGTGAGAGCAATTGGCGTCCGGCGTTTGTGATCGGTGTGCCGGTCGGATTCGTCAATGTGGAGGCAGCGAAAGAATTGATGATAGAATCTGATGTGCCTTACATTGTGAATCGTGGACGCAAGGGGGGAAGCAATATTGCAGCGGCAATCTGCAATGCCTTATTATATGGATTAACAAGGTGAGATCGCTGATGGTGAGGAAAAATATGCGATACGGTTTTACAACAGGAAGTTGTGCGGCAGCGGCAGCTAAGGCGGCTGCGTACATGCTTCTAAGCGGCAGACAAAAGAATACGATCACGATTGAGACACCGAAGGGAATTCCTTATACGGCAGAAATTCTTGAGATTACACGAGGCGAGAAAGCAGTGCAGTGTGCCGTAAGAAAAGACGGTGGAGATGATCCGGATATTACGAGTGGTGCGCTGATTTATGCGGAAGTGTCATTGACAGACCACACGAGAATGCAAGCAACAGACACGCGCATTCATATCGATGGTGGCATCGGTGTCGGACGTGTGACGAAGCCGGGACTTGACCAGCCGGTTGGAAATGTGGCAATCAATCATGTACCGCGTGAGATGATCGCGAAGGAAGTGCTCGAGGTCTGTGATCTGATGGACTACAAAGGAAATCTACAGGTCATCATTTCTGTGCCGGAGGGGGAAGCGATTGCGAAGCAGACCTTCAATCCCCGACTTGGAATTGTCGGTGGCATCTCCATCCTTGGCACAAGCGGGATTGTTGAGCCGATGAGCAATCAGGCACTTCTTGACACCATTCGTGTGGAATTGAATCAGAGGCGTGCAGAGGGATTTGACTATATCGCAGTAGCTCCGGGAAATTACGGATTGGACTTTATGAAGAAGGCATACGGATATGATTTGGATAAAAGTGTGAAATGCAGCAATTTTATCGGGGTAACGATCGACATGGCGGTGGAATGTGGTTTCACAAGGATGCTTCTCACCGGGCATATCGGCAAGCTGATCAAAGTGGCTGGAGGAATCATGAACACGCACTCGAAGGAAGCTGACTGTAGGATGGAACTTCTTAGCGCGTTTGCAATTCACGAGGGAGCGGGCGCTGACGTAGCGGCGAAGATTCTTGACTGTGTGGCGACGGAGGAGGCGGTACGCCTTTTGCGGGAAGCGGGTAAGCAGCAGGAAGTGATGGATTACGCGATGGAGCGAATCATGTTTTATCTGAATAAGCGTGCCGGGGGCAGGATGCAGATCGATTGTATCATGTATGACAATACGTTTGGCGAACTGGCAAAAAGTAAGGAGGCAGATCGATGGTTTACTTTGTTGGAGCGGGATGCGGAGCCGCAGACCTGATCACGGTGCGTGGAATGCGTTTGCTTGAGAAAGCGGATGTGATCATTTATGCGGGATCTCTGGTAAACCCGGAGCTTTTGGAATATGCGAAGGAAACTTGTAAAATATACAACAGCGCGAAGATGACGTTGGATGAAGTCATTGATGTGATGAAAGAAGCACATGCAAAGGGACAGGAACTCGTTCGGCTGCATACCGGGGATCCGAGTGTGTATGGCGCCATCCGGGAGCAGATGGATGAACTTGATGCACTTGGAATCGCATATGAGAGCTGTCCGGGGGTGAGTGCGTGCTTCGGTGCAGCGGCTTCGCTGAATCTGGAGTACACGCTTCCGGATATCTCGCAGTCTCTGATCATTACAAGGATGCAAGGCAGAACGAAGGTGCCTGCAAAGGAGAGCATTGAAAGCTTTGCGGCACATCAGGCGTCTATGGCAATCTACTTAAGCACCGGAATGCTTAAGGAATTAAGTCGGAGACTGGTTGCAGGAGGATACAGGGAAGATACGCCGGCAGCGCTTGTATATAAGGCAACATGGCCGGAGGAAGAGGCTTATGTCTGCACGGTCGGAAGTCTTGCAGATACGGCAGAAGCACACAATATCACAAAGACAGCGCTTGTGCTGGTCGGAGATGTGCTTACGCATCAGCATTACCAGAAGTCGAGACTGTATGCGCCGGATTTCTCGACAGAGTTTCGGAAGGCGAAGGAGTAGGCGGGAGAAGTTGGTATGAAACTTGCAATCATCAGTTTCACAGAGAATGGAATAAAGTTATCGCAGACGGTGGCAAAGAGACTTTCCAGACGCAAAGTGACGCTCTATACGAAGTGCTCCCGATATACGGCAGAAGATTTGAAAGTTCAGCGGGTTAAAGAATCACTTCAGGTATGGACGGCGCAGCGCATGGCGGAGGGAGATGCACTCCTGTTTATCGGAGCCTGTGGGATTGCGGTCCGTGCGATCGCACCGAATCTTACGGACAAGCTGCATGATGTTCCTGTGCTTGTGATGGATGAGGAGGGTCAGTATGTGATCCCGATTCTTTCCGGACATGTCGGAGGCGCGAATGAGCTGGCGCGTGAACTCGCGGATCTTATGGATGCGCGCCCTGTCATTACGACCGCAACGGATGTGCAGAAGAAATTTGCGGTGGATCTGTTCGCAAAGCGTAATCATTTAGAAATTATGAACAAGGATGGTATCGCGAAGGTGTCTGCGAAGGCACTTGCGGGCGAGCAGCTGACGATCGCTGTTCGTGTGCAAAACATAGAGTTCTGTCATCCGAAATTCTGTGAGGTACGCGAAGAAGATTTTACAGAAGCAGAGAATCAATTGCTGCGGGAAGCCAGTATGCACAAACAGGATCAGGAAGCGTGTGGCGTAGAGCCGCCGCTCAGGCTCGTTCCTTATGTGAAGGATCAGCCGGTTGATATTGTTGTGTCTGAGATGCAAGACAATAAGAATGCCTTGATCTGGCTCCGCCCAAGGCGTTATGTGGTTGGAATGGGATGCAGGAAGAATAAAGATACTGAGGAACTGCTTGCTTTCTATCAGGAGACGCTGGAGCAAGCAATGGTTGAGCCGGGAGAAGTCTATGCGCTTGCCTCCATTGATAAGAAGAAGGACGAACCGGGACTGCTTGCAATCAGCGAGCGGATGCGGATTCCTTTTTTTACCTATACAGCGGAAGAATTAAATCGTGTTGGTGCGTGTGTGCATTCGTCCGAATTTGTGAAGGCACAGGTGGGGGTTGACAATGTCTGCGAGCGGGCAGCGATCGCCGGATGTGGAGTAAGTGGCTGGCTTATTTATGAAAAGCATGCCTTCGATGGAATGACGATTGCGATTGCAGAAAGAAATTGGAGTGTGATACTGGATGAAGAATAGAATTTATGTGATTGGAATGGGACCGGGAAAGGAAGAGATGATGACAATGGAGGCGCTTCATGCGCTGGAACAGTCAGATGTCATTGTCGGCTATACGGTCTATATTAAGCTACTGGGTGAGCGATTTTCGGATAAGACACTCCTTACGACACCGATGCGGCAGGAGGAGGAACGATGCAGGCTTTGTTTCGAGGAAGCGGGCAAAGGGCATCAGGTTTCTTTAATCTGTAGTGGAGACGCGGGAATCTATGGACTCGCTTCGCTGATGTATGAGGTCGGAAAGGATTATCCGGACACGGAGGTGTATGTGATTCCCGGAATTACAGCGGCAAGCAGCGGAGCAGCTGTACTGGGTGCGCCTTTAAACCATGATTTCTGCGTGATCTCACTGAGTGACCTTCTAACCCCGTGGGAAACGATCAAGAAACGTCTGATTGCTGCGGCGGAGGGTGATTTTGCGATTGCAATCTACAATCCTTCGAGCCATAAGCGTAAGGATTATCTGCAAAAGGCGTGTGATATCCTGCTTACGGTGTTGGAGCCGGAACGCCCGTGCGGGTATGTGGAGAACATCGGACGAGAAGGAACGCGCGCGGTCACCTGTACACTCGGTGAACTGCGGGATGCAGAAGTGAACATGTTTACAACGGTTTTTGTTGGAAATCGGGGGACAGAGATCATAGGTGGGAAGCTGGTTACGAAGCGAGGTTATCAAATTGAGAAGAATACTGATTTTTGCAGGGACAACGGAAGGTAGAGAACTTTGTGAATGTCTGGTGAAAGCCAAGATTCATCATACGGTATGTGTAGCAACGGAATACGGAGAAATTGTATTGCAGCAGAACCCTTTTACGATGATCCATTGTGGAAGAATGGATGAGCGTGAGATGGTTCGTTTCATGCAGGAGGGTGCATATGAGATTGTAGTGGATGCCACGCATCCGTATGCAACCATTGTGACACAGAATATAAAAGCGGCAGCCAGACAATGCGATGTGACGTATCTGCGCCTGTTGCGGGATACCGGTTGTGATAAGATCGCAGATGGAATTGCTCTCTTTGAGGATAATGCGTCCTGCGCAGAGGCTTTACAGGAAATCAAAGGGAACATTCTTCTTACGACAGGAAGCAAGGAACTTGCGGTATACTGTAGGGAGCCGTCTGTTAAGGAGCGCCTTTTTGTGCGAGTCCTTCCGGGGATGGAAAGTCTGAGACTCTGTCATGAGCAGGGAATTACCGGAAAGCAGATTATAGCGATGCAGGGACCGTTTTCGGTACAGATGAATGAAGCGCTGATTGCGCAGTTTCAGATTCGTTGTCTTGTGACGAAGCAAAGCGGTACAAACGGTGGATATCAGGATAAGATCAAGGCGGCGCAGAACGCAAAGATTCCTATCTTTGTTGTCGGACAAGGGGAACAGACGGCGGGACTTTCGTTTGAAGAGGTGTGCCACAGACTGGAAGAAATCTGTGATACAAAGATTCTGCCGGAGTCTCATATGAATATTCTTTTGGCCGGTATTGGAATGGGAGATGGAAAGTCTCTGACCATCGAGGCGCAGCAGGCAATTGCAGAAGCGGATTATCTGCTTGGGGCAAGCCGCATGATTGAGGACTATACACCAGTGATCGAGAAGAAGCCGTATTATATGGCGGAGCAGATCATCCCATATCTGCAGGAGGTGCAGCAGGCGCATGTAAAGTATGGAATGAAGAATGTTGTGATCCTTTTTTCCGGGGACAGTGGATTCTACAGTGGATGCCAGACCTTGTATGATGCGCTTCAGGATGCGTGTGACCATGGATTGTTGCATGCGAATGTGCAGATACTTCCGGGGATTTCGTCAGTCTCTTATCTGGCTGCAAAGGCGGGCGTCAGTTATCAGGACGCGAAGATTCTCAGCATGCATGGCAAAAAGCTTTATAATCTGGCAAGAACCGTGCGTTATGAGAAGAAAACATTTCTGCTTGTCTCGGGAGTTCAGGATGTGATCAGGATCGGTCAGCAGCTGGTGGAAGCGGATCTTAATATGTGTACGGTGATCGCAGGCTATCAGCTGTCCTATCCGGAGGAAGAAATCTTAACGCTTTCGCCGGAGGAATGTTTGTCCTGCGAGAAGAAGGGATTGTATGTTTGTCTGATCTTAAATCCGCAAGCGGGACAGATGCCGGTGACACATGGAATGTCAGATGCTTCGTTTATCAGGGATAAGGTGCCGATGACGAAGGAAGAAGTGCGTGAAGTCAGTATCTGTAAGCTGCATCTGCATGAAGGTGCAGTTGTCTATGATGTCGGAAGCGGAACCGGATCGATCGCGATGGAGATGGCGGCAGTAGATCCGTCTGTCTATGTGTATGCAATTGAGCGAAAGCCGGAGGCAGTCACTCTAATCGAGAAGAACAGACAGCAGCTGGGGCTTCAAAATATAGAGATTGTGGAGGCTAAGGCTCCGGATGGTATGGAGAAGCTTCCGGCGCCGACACATGCCTTTATTGGTGGAAGCGGTGGTAATCTAAAGGAAATTCTGTCGCTTTTGTATCGGAAGAATCCGACCATGCGTGTTGTGATCAATGCAATCAGCATGGAGACAATCTGCGAGATGAGAGAGGTGTTGGAGCAATTTCCAACCGGGCATGAGGAAATCGTGCAGATGCAGGTGAGCAGATCTGCGAAAGTCGGTTCGTATCATCTGATGAAAGCAGAAAATCCTGTGTGGATCTGTGCATTTGACTTTAAGAGAGGACTGTAAATGAAGATGAAACGCATCATGCTTGCCGCACCGAAAAGTGGAAGCGGTAAGACGACAATAACGTGTGCGCTCTTACAGGCGCTCATGGATCGTGGTGAATCTGTAATTTCATACAAGTGCGGACCGGATTATATTGATCCGATGTTTCACCGCACGGTGATCGGTGTTTTGTCCCGGAATCTGGATACCTTTTTTACAGGGGAGGAGCAGACGAGAAAATTGTTCTTAAAGGATCGAGGCGAGAATGATTTTGCGCTCATAGAGGGCGTAATGGGACTGTACGACGGACTCGGCGGAATTCGTAAGGAAGGCTCGTCCTATCATCTGGCAGAGGTTACGAAAACACCGATCATACTCGTGGTTGATGTGAAAGGAATGGGACGATCGATGATTCCATTGATTGCAGGCTTCCTCTCGTATGATAAGGCACATCTGATCAAGGGTGTGATCTTAAACCGGATGTCCGCAATGTATTATGCTACGATGAAACCAATGATCGAGGAAGAACTGCCGATTAAGGTTGTGGGTTATGTGCCGGATATGAAAGATTTTGCGCTGCAAAGCAGACATCTAGGACTAGTAATGCCAGAGGAGATTACCGGAATCCGAGAAGATTTAAAGCGTCTTACCGAAGAAATTACAAAGACGGTATGTGTAGATGAGATTGTAACGATCGCGGAGCATGCGCCAGTGTTAAATGACGTGACTGATATCCAAAAGATAGAGCCTCTGAAAGCGGATGGCGCAGGACAACCGATGATCCGAAAACAGAAAGCAAAGCCGCATATACAAAAGGCTCCGGTTATTGCAGTCGCAAAGGATGAGGCTTTCTGCTTTTATTACGAGGAGAATCTGTGTCTGCTGCAGGAATGTGGAGCGAAGCTTGTCGATTTCTCGCCGATTCATGATACAAGGCTTCCGGATGGATGCTGCGGGATTCTGCTCGGCGGTGGATATCCGGAGTTGCATGCGGAAGCGCTTGCTGCAAATGAGGAGATGAAGCAAAGCATTCGTGAGGCTGTTAATGAGGGAATGCCGGTCGTGGCGGAGTGCGGAGGCTTTCTATATCTGCATGAGAGCATAAAGCTGCAAAATGGAGAGGAATATCCGTTTGTCGGCGCAATTCACGCAAGGTGCGAGTATAAGAATAAACTTGTGCGATTCGGGTACATTGAACTTGAGGAGAAGCAGAGTAATTTCCTGCCGGAGGGACAGAAAATCCGCGCGCATGAGTTTCATTATTTTGACAGCTCGGATAACGGAAGTGACTGTATTGCAACGAAGCCGGTGACCGGAAGAAATTATCCGTGTGTGATCGATCATGACCATGTCTGGCTTTCTTTTGCACATCTGTATTATCCGTCAAACCCTGCATTTGCGCAGAATTTTGTCAGCAAGGCGAGTGCGTTTGAGAAGAGAAGTTAAGAAAGAGACAACCGCTACTATTGATCGCTGCACATATCAGAAATGGTGTGCGTGAGAATAGTAGCGGTTTGTTTTAGTTCTTTTTCGTGTTTTTGATGTGTACTTCCGGGATGGCAACACTGTCATAATGTGCATCCTTTAAGTCCTCTTCGTGGACATCGGATTCCTTGACTTTGTGTGTGTGGATCTCCGGAATGGCAACATTGTCGTAGGTTAAGTCGTAATCATGCTTTTGGTCAGCATTTACTTTGGCACGTTTCTGAAACAATTTCATAAATAATCCCATAATAAAATCTCCCTTAGTTATAAAACATTGATAAAGAATGTAATTGCAAGGCTGTTGATGAAATCAGCAAAAAGACTTCCGATGAGCGGAATGAGCAGGTAGGCTTTCACGGACGGCACATAGCGGTCACACAGAGCCTGCATATTAGCCATCGCGTTTGGGGTGGCGCCCATGCCGAAGCCACAGGTTCCTGCAACAAGAACTGCTGCATCGTAATCTCTTCCCATAATGTTAAACTCAATAAAGTACGTAAACAGCGCGATCAGTACAACCTGTGAAGCAAGCAGTACGATCAGTGGTAATGCGAGTGAGGACAGTTCCCAGAGTCTTAAGGTGATCATCGCCATACCAAGGAACAGGGAAAGCGAGATACCACCGAGGTCATTGATCTCACCCATATGGATCGTAAAATGTCCGGTATACTCTGCAATGTTACGAATGAGTGCTGCAGCGATCATCGCACCGATGTAGATCGGGAAGGTCAGTCCGGTCTTCGTCAGAAGCCAGGAGAAGATGGTTCCGAGTCCAATCGCAAGGATCAGCTGGAAGACTGCGGCTGCATACATATTGGTGTGACGCTCATGTTTCTTCTCATCCTCGACCAGAAGACTGTCATCCTCTGTGACGGCAGTAGGGAGAAGATTTTTCTTCTCGACAAGACGCTTGCCGAGCGGACCGCCAACCAAGCTTCCTGCAATCAGACCGAAGGTTGCTGCTGCGGTACAGATCGTGGTGGCACCGCTTACATTAAAGTCTTCCAGGACCGGTCCGAAAGCTCCTGCTGTACCGTGTCCACCGACCATGGAAATCGATCCGGTACACATACCGATGAGAGGATTGATGTGCAACACCTCGGAAAGTCCTACTGCGACAAGGTTCTGCGTAATGATAAGTGCGATAACGAGTGCGAGGAATACAGCCATGGATTTTCCACCACTTTTTAATACCTTGAGGTTGGCCTGAAAGCCAACAGAGGTAAAGAAGAATACCATACATACCTCGCGGAGCGTGTCGTCAAAGGAGAAGTCCGCAATTCCGCTGACATGACCGATACAGGTCATGATCGCGAAGAGAAGTCCTCCGATGACGGGAGCCGGGATACAGAATTTCTCAAGAAAACTGATCCTGCGTCTTAAGAAGCTGCCTAGCATAAGAACAAGTACTGCTACGGCAAGCGTTTGATACATATCTAACTGAATTTTCATGTAAGTCCTTTCTACTTTCTGATAAGCATTTCACTGAGATGTCATTTTGTTACTCTGTTGGAACGGTAATTCCCTGATCCTTATAATAAGCTGCAGCGCCCGGATGGAACGGAATAGTAATTCCCCGTGTCGCGGACGACGGATCCAGCTGTAGATTTAAGGATGTTGCATATTGCAGGTCGCTCGTGTGATCGAAGAGTGCTGCAGTCAGTTCCTTGACAGTGTCGGTTGAAAGCTTGTCAGATGCAAGAAGAACCGATTGGACGGCAAGCGTTTCGACATCTTCATCCTGTCCGGTGTAAGTACCGGCAGGAATGGTGTATCGGCTGTAAAAAGGATAGGCCTTCAGAAGCTTTTCGCTGCACGTGTCATCAATATTCAGAACACGAATTCCGCAGGAACGGGCAAGCTCTTCAATGACGCTTGTTGTAATACCGGCGGTACAGAAGAAGGCGTCAATCTCTCCGGACGCAAGCTTGTCCGCTGCCTGTGTATAATCAAGCTGAACCATTGTGACCAGTTCGTCGGTCAGTCCGCTCATGGTAAGGATCTGCTTTGCGTTGTTCTCGGTTCCGGATTCTTCGGCTCCGATGCTTACGGTTTTGCCCTGCAGATCATTGAGTGTCTCAATGTCAGAATCGGCACGGACGATAATCTGGCACGCTTCCGGATAGAGAGAAGCAATCGCTTTGTAGCCACGGCACTGGTTTCCTTTAAAAATGCCTGTACCGCTGTAAGCTGCATCAATGAAATCGTTCTGTGCGATACCAAGTTCGATGTAATTGCCGGAGAGTAGTCTTAAGTTTGCTGCGGATCCTGCGGTCGTCTTTACCTCAAACTGGTAGTCGGCGTTGTCTTTGGAGACAAGCCCGGTGTAGGAAGATGCGAACGGATAATACATTCCGCCGACATCTGCTGCACCGAAGCGGATGGAGCTGCCAATCTGTCTGCATCCGGTGAGCAGAAGCAGAACAAGGCACAGCAACAGGATTAGCTTTTTCTTCATGTGTTATATTCCTCCTATTGAAAAATTAGAATTTACAATATATGATGATAATGCAATTTCGAGAGTTCGAAGAACGAAGAAATTGTAATTATTTATAAACATGCTGTTATAATAACACAATTGGCGAAAATATAAAAACGATTTCGAGATATTGTACCTTACACCGGAAAACGCATACAATAAATAGAATGCGTAATAAAGTGTGATAAGAATGAGAAAATTGTATCCGGGAGATCAGGGAATACTGGTAAGCTATGTTCAACTTGCATTAAAGCGGGCGGGGTATGATATCACGACAGATGGGGTGTTTGGACCAAAAACATGCCGTGCCTTGGAGAACTTCGTCGGAGAGGATAAGGCCTGTGTGGTAAATGACATGGTATGGAATTTGTTGAAGCCGTATCTGCAGGGATTCACGACGCATCTCGTAAAGTCCGGTGACAGCCTTTATGAGATCGCAAAGATGCATGGTACGACGGTTGCTTTGATCCGGCAGGCCAATCCGGATGTGGAGGATAACAATCTGCAGATCGGCACAATGCTTACCGTGCCGTTTGCGTTTGATCTGGTGGAGGAAACACTTCCGTATACATCCCTGCTCACAGAGTGGGTGATCGACGGACTGACCGCGCGGTATCCATATGCGGAAAGCGGAAGTATCGGACTCAGTGTGATGGGGAATGGTATCTACTATATTAAGATGGGAAACGGACCGACGGAGGTGGCGTACAATGCATCCTTCCATGCGAACGAAAGCATTACAACACCGACACTATTAAAGTTTGCGGAGCGGCTGCTGAAATCGTATGTGTCGGAAGAAACGTATGAGGGTGTGAATGTTTTGAATTTGTTCGAGGAGTTTACACTTTATCTGGTGCCACTGGTTAATCCGGATGGTGTGGATCTCGTCAATGGACTTTTGGATTCCGGCCGCTTTTACAGAAGTGCGATGCGGATTGCGGCAGCTTATCCGAAGATTGCATTTCCGGGGGGCTGGAAAGCGAATATCCGTGGTGTGGATTTAAATCTGCAGTTCCCGGCAGGATGGGAAGAGGCGAAGCGGATCAAATATGCGGCCGGATATACGAAACCTGCGCCACGTGATTACGTCGGACCGATGCCGCTGTCTGAGCCGGAGAGTGTGGCGATGTACCAGTTTACGAGAATGCATGATTTCGCTTTGATCCTTGCGTACCATACACAGGGAGAGGTGATTTATTGGCGGTATCTGGATTATGAACCGGAGAAAGCTTATGCAATTGCACAGTATTTTGCAAGTGTGAGCGGTTATACACCGGAAGAGACACCGGGTGAGTCGGCTTATGCCGGTTACAAGGACTGGTTTATACAGCAGTATGACAGACCGGGATACACAATCGAAGCGGGTAAAGGCGTGAATCCTCTGCCAATGGAGCAATTCGATACGATCTATCAGGACAATGTCGGAATTCTGCTCGGTGGAATGACAGAACTGGAATGATCCTCACAAGAAAATATAGAATATAATTTAGGAAGCATACTATGAAAGTTACGATTACAAGGAACGGAACGATAAATGAATATACTGCGAGGAGGGGACAGACGATTCTGACCTTCCTTAAGCAGCAGAAAATTACGGAAATCGAGGCTCCGTGCGGAGGATTGGGACGCTGCGGCAAATGCAAAGTGGAGATTGCAGGCCAAGGAGAGGTTCTTGCCTGCAAGACTTTGGTTGCAGATGGAATGCATATTGTTCTTGAAAAGAAAGCCAAAATCAGGATTGCAGAGCGTGGAATCTGTCATAATCATTATCAGCCGGATGGTAAGGCGGCTTTGTGTGCGGCGTGTGATATCGGAACAACAACGGTAGTCTGTCATCTGATCGATGCACAAAACGGCGAACTTCTTGCTACGCAGAGTGTTCCGAACGCGCAGAAGACATACGGAGCGGATGTTGTGTCCCGTATTGAGCGGGCGGGAGCCGGCGAATTGGATGCACTGCACAAGGCAATCACAGGACAGATCGGCCGGATGCTTGAAAACTTATGTGCAGCCGCGCACCAAAAAGGGGAGATTGAGAGACTGACGGTTGCGGGCAACACGGTTATGTGTCATCTGTTTGCCGGAATTTCGCCGGAAGCGATTGGTGTGGCGCCTTTTGTACCGGAGGAACTGTTCGGAAACGCATATAGAGGATCGGATATCGGAATTGCTGGCTGCCGGAGCGTGGAAATTCTTCCCTGTGTGGCAGGGTATGTCGGATCGGACATTACAGCGGATGTGCTTGCTGCGGTGCCGGAAGAATCAGACGGACAGTGGCTGCTTCTTGATATTGGAACAAATGGAGAGATGCTGCTCGGCAATCAGTCGGATGGTTTCGTCTGTTGTGCAACTGCAGCGGGACCGGCGTTCGAGGGAGCAGAGATTGTGATGGGAATGCCGGCAGCGGAAGGCGCGATCACAAAAGTCACGTTTGCGGATGGACGATTTGAGGTTGCGACAATTGGTGGAAAAGAAGCTGTGGGCATCTGCGGATCAGGACTTTTAGATGCGTTAGCGGTATTCCTTGAAAATGGTTTTATGGATGCGGGCGGAATGATTACAGAGACTGGCGAAGCAGAAGAAAAGCAGCAGAAATTCATCGGTACTTATGAAAATCAGGCATGCATCTGGCTGACGGAGCAAGTATGTGTGACGCAGGAGGATATCCGTAACCTTCAGCTTGCCAAGGCTGCAATTGCAGCCGGAATCGAAGTTCTGCTTAAGGAAAAGGCGTTTTCTTATGAAGATATAACAGGAGTGCTTCTTGCGGGGGGATTTGGAAGTTTTCTGAATAAGGAGAGTGCTGCGGCAATCGGACTGATTCCCAAAGAACTGCTATCTGTCACGGAAACGGTAGGAAATGCGGCCGGGGAGGGCGCAATCCTTGCGGCTGTGTCACGCAAAGCACGTGTGCATCTTACTGAGATACAAAAAAAGATGCATTATCTGGAACTGTCCATGCATCCGGATTTCTCTGATATGTATATGAACTGCATCAATTTCGAATCCTATAGTGAGGCATAAATAAGAAAAGGAGAGCAGGCCTAGATGGTCATGCTCTCTTTGTTCTTTAATAATCGTGCTCCGTTTACAATCAAAAGAATGCCGGATACAATGCCGGTAACAAGGATACAGATACCGATGGTAAGTGTTCCGGCACCGGTACTTTTCATGGTTTTGTATGCTTTCTCGCTCATACGATCCCTCCAATATGAAATAAATTATATATAGTATAGCATAAGTTGTATTGCCTTTCTATGTTTTTTATACTAAAATTACGAGTGTATGTTTTGACCAATCTATTTGAAGGAGAAAAAAATGTCGGATTATATTCTTAGCTGTTGTTCGACAGCCGATCTAACGAAAGAACATTTTGAAAAAAGAGAGATTTCTTACATATGTTTTCATTTCGAACTGGACGGAAAGCCTTACCGCGATGATCTGGGTGAGTCGATTCCGTTTGAGCAGTTCTATCAGGCGATGAAAGACGGAGCAGATACGAAGACTTCGCAGATCAACGCGGATGAGTTCTGTGAGTATTTTGAGGGATTCCTTAAAGAGGGCAAAGATATTCTGCATCTGACGCTTTCGTCCGGAATTTCAGGCGTATATAATTCTGCGAAGATTGCGCAGGAGATGATGCAGGAGAAGTATCCGGATCGTAAGATCTATATTGTTGATTCACTTGCGGCTTCCTCCGGTTACGGTCTGCTTATGGATAAGCTTGCAGATCTTAGGGATGAAGGTAAAAGTATTGATGAGGTGTATGAGTGGGCCGAGGCACATAAGAAGGAAGTGCAGCATTGGTTCTTTACGAGTGATCTTACATTCTTTATCAAGGGTGGAAGAGTGTCGAAGACGGCAGGATTTATCGGTGGTGTGATGAATATCTGTCCGCTGCTGAATGTGGACTTTGAGGGAAAACTGATTCCGCGCCAGAAGGTTCGCACGAAGAAGAAAGTGATGAACACGATTGTGGATCGCATGGAGGAACTGGTGGAAGGCGGCGTGGATTATTCCGGAAAATGCTATATTTCCCAGTCTGCCTGCATGGAGGATGCACAGGCGGTTGCAGCGCTTGTTGAGAAACGTTTCCCGAAGTTGGATGGTAAAGTTGAGATCAACTCGATCGGTACAACGATCGGAAGTCATACAGGACCGGGAACGGTTGCGTTATTTTTCTGGGGAAAGGAACGAGTGAATTAAATGGAATTGATTGAGATTTTAAAGGCGGTGCTTTTCGGTATCGTTGAGGGTATTACAGAGTGGTTGCCAATCAGCAGTACCGGACACATGATCCTTCTGAATGAGGTATTGCCGCTTGATGTCAGCGATGAATTTTATAGCATGTTTGAAGTCGTGATCCAGCTTGGCGCGATTCTTGCGGTTGTCATTCTCTTCTGGAGCCAGATCTGGCCTTTTGGCAAGAAGAATAATGTGGCACCACTGAGTAAGAAAGGTCCGGGAGCCTGGATAAAAAAAGATATCTTTATCCTGTGGTTTCACATTCTGGTGTCCTGCGTTCCGGCGGCTATTGTCGGAATTCTGTTCGACGAACTGTTTGAGAAGTGGTTTTACAATTACACGACAGTTGCAATCATGCTGATCCTGTTTGGTATCGCATTCATTGTGATCGAGAATTATCATAAGGGGAAATCGGCAAAGATTAACAGTATCGCAGATATCGGTTATGATACCGCGATGTTGATTGGTCTGTTTCAGCTGATCGCAGCAATTTTTCCGGGAACCTCGCGTTCCGGAGCAACGATCGTCGGAGCACTTTTAATTGGTGTGTCAAGAACGGTTGCAGCGGAATATACGTTCTTTCTCGCGATTCCGGTTATGTTTGGTGCCAGCCTGTTAAAACTGATCAAATTCGGACTCTCGTTTACGATGGGAGAGGCAGTCATTCTGATCGTTGGTATGGTGGTAGCGTTTGTTGTGTCATTGATCGTAATACAGTTCCTGATGGGATATATTAAGAAGCATGACTTCAAAGTATTCGGATGGTATCGTATCGTTCTTGGGGTGATCGTACTTCTTGCCGGTATTGTGGGAATCATTCATGCTTAAAGTTTACTATGCCAATATAGCGCCTTTGCGCGAGGTGATAAGTAGAGAGCGCAATATGCTTTTGATTCCGGAGGCTCGAAGAGACCGGCTTGTGAAATTGAAGTCAGAGGAAGAACAGTTGAGAGGGCTTGCAGTGTCTGTACTGCTTCGTATTGCGCTTGAAGAGGAAGGGGTTTCCTTTGATACGCTTGAATTTGCGCGCGGAGCACATGGAAAGCCATATATTGTAGATTGTGAAATCTACTTTAATGTAAGCCATGCCGGAGAGTATGCTCTCTGCGCAGTCTGTGATCAGGAAGTCGGTGTGGATGTGGAATCACTGACAAGGCTGGATGAACATCCGAATCAGGTAATGCGGATTGCAGAGCGGATTCTTACGGATAAGGAGCGAAAACTCTGGGAGAAATCCGGCATGAATGCTTCAGAACTTTTGAGGATCTGGACGCGCAAGGAAAGTTATGCAAAGAGAGAGGGCATCGGTCTGTCGATCGGGCTTGAGAGTGTTGACACGACAGAGAATGCTTTTTACCAGGAGAGGCTGCTTAAGGATGATTATTATATGACAGTCTGTACCGCGCACGAGAGTGAGCCGATGCAGGTGTTTGATCTTACGGACCGGCTGTGATATTGTCCGTATAATCTGTCTATTTGAACCTTGCAGGATTCAAAATTCGATGATAAAATAACGGTTATATGTAGAGGTGATATCATGCATGATGAATTGACAAAGAAAGATATAGAGAAAATGGAAGCGGAGATCGAGCATCGGAAGCTTGTTGTCCGGAAGGAAGCGCTTGAGGATGTCAAGGAAGCGCGTGCACAGGGAGATCTCAGCGAGAATTTTGAGTATAAAGCGGCAAAGAAGTTTAAGAATGAGAATGAGAGCCGTATCCGGTATCTTGAGAAGATGATCCGTACGGCAGTGGTCGTATCGGAGGATTCGCCGGAGGACGAAGTCGGTATGAATAATACCGTGGATCTGTATTTTGAGGATGACGATGTTGTGGAGACGTATAAGATTGTGACGACAGTCCGCAGCAACTCGCTTAAGAATCTGATCAGCCGCGAGTCGCCGCTTGGATCGGCAATTTTCGGACATAAAGTTGGTGATCGCTGTGAGGTCAGGGTCAATGACAGTTATTCTTACTTTGTTGAGATACGAAAGATTGAAAATACTGTGGATGACGGATCGGATGCATTGCGTAAGTTTTAGAAGAGCGTAAAATACAAAATAGAAAAGATAGGGGATACTATGAAAGTTTCAGAAATTTTAAAAGAAGACAAAGTGACAATTTCCTGTGAGCTGTTTCCGCCAAAGAAGGGTTCACAGCTTGATAATTATAAGGCAGTTGTAGGCAAGATGGCAGAGCTTAAGCCTTCTTATATCAGTTGTACCTACGGTGCAACCGGAGGAACCAGTGATTATACCGTTGAGATTGCGGATACGATCAATTCTTATCATATTCCTGCGATTGCTCATCTGACCTGTGCTTCTTCCACGAAGGAGAAGGTACAGTCTGTGATCGCACAGTTGAAGGAGCGCAAAATCGAGAACATTCTTGCTTTGCGTGGTGATATTCCGGAGAATGCGGATTTCCCGCTTCCGGATCAGTATCATCATGCAATCGAGCTGATCCATGAGATCAAGGCTGCCGGAGATTTCTGTATCGGCGGTGCATGTTATCCGGAGGGACATCCGGAGGCTTCAACGATGGATGAGGATCTCACCCATCTGAAGGAGAAAGTGGATGCCGGATGTGAATATCTGACAACACAGATGTTCTTTGACAACAATATTTATTATCGTTTTATGTATAAGGCTTTGCAGAAGGGAATCAATGTTCCGGTTGTTCCGGGAATTATGCCGGTAACCAATGCCGCACAGGTGAAGAGAACCATTTCTCTTACCGGCAATCTGGTACCTGCAAAATTCTTAAGCATTGTCGATCGTTTTGGAGATGATCCGGAAGCGATGAAGCAGGCCGGAATTGCTTATGCAACTGAGCAGATCATTGATCTGATTGCAAATGGTGTTAACCATATCCATATTTATTCGATGAATAAGCCGGATGTTGCAGGAGCAATCATGGATAACTTATCCAGTATCTATGTAAGGGAGTAGCAGCCTTATGAAAAAAAGCGCGGAATTGTTAAAAAAACTGCCGGATCTTGTAAAAGAAACAAAGGATAACAAATTACAGTGGAAGATTGAGTTTCAGACGACGGAGTACAATGATCCGTCGGAAAAACCGACCGAGCAGATTGATGGAAAAGACTGGCTGCTTGATGAATGTTTTGTATCGTATCACTGTGAGTATAAAGGAAAGGAATTTCTGTTGATTACCTATGAACAGATTGCTTTCTTTGAGGACAAGAAGAAATCGTATAATCTTGCATTTGTTCCGCCGCTTGGCAATCGCTTTTTCGACGTGGACCTGTTAGCCCCGTATGCGGTAGAGCTTGATCAGATGCTTGCATACGAGATTCATATGCTGTGGCTTACGATCCTTGAAAAATTAAAGGAACATTCAAAGAATATTACAATTGATGTGTCACCGCGGGATTCGGCGGTGGAGAACAAGCAGATGAGAGAATAGCAGGAAAGAAGGAATCGGATGAAGAAGAGTTATGCCGTTGTAACTGGTGCAAGTTCCGGAATCGGAGAATGCTTCGCAAGGAGACTGGCGAAGGAGGGCTATTCGCTTGTGCTGGTTGCAAGAAGAAAGGAAAGACTTAACCGGCTCGCAGATGAACTGAAAGCGGAGGGCACACATGTGGTCATTGAGACTGCAGATCTGTCAAAAAAGGATGAATGCCTCCGGTTGATGTCCGCTTTGGGAGATAAACGAATCGGTGTGTTTATCAATAACGCAGGATTTGGAGATTGTGGCAGATTTGCTGACACATCGCTCGACAAGGATCTGGATATGATCGATGTCAATATCCGTGCAGTTCATATACTGACGAAACTCGTACTTCGCAAGATGCGCTCGCAGGGTGGCGGATATCTGTTAAACGTTGCGTCCTCCGCTGGACTGATTCCGGCGGGACCGTATATGGCAACCTATTATGCGTCGAAGGCATATGTCGCAAGTATGACACGTGCCGTGGCAAGAGAACTTAGGGAAGAAGGTTCGCAGGTTTATGTCGGAGCATTGTGCCCCGGACCGGTGAATACCGAGTTTAATTCGGTTGCAAATGTAGAGTTTGCGCTGCCTGGAATTACGCCGGAGTATTGTGCAAATTATGCAGTTGACCAGATGAAGCGCCGCAGGACGGTGATTGTGCCGACATTTACGCTTAAGGCGGCAACAACACTTGGAAGATTTATTCCGCAGTCTGTATATATTGCAATTGCAGGACATCAGCAGAAGAAAAAATTGGCAAGAAAATAAGGAACATCCGGCCATGAAAGTTTTTTGCTACGCAAAGGCCGGACGCTACATGTTAACTTTTTTCAAAAGTTAACACATTTAAGAAAGGAAAAATGAGATGAAAGTATCAAAATTAGTTGGACAGAGATTTAAGGAGACACCAGCAGATTGTGTGATCGACAGTCATGCACTGATGGTTCGTGGGGGCTATATGAAGTATGTCGGTAACGGAATCTATTCCGAGTTTCCGACACTGAAGAGAATTACTGCAAAGATTGAGAATATCATCCGTAAGGAGATGGATCGCATTGACGGTCAGGAAGTACTTTTTCCGGTTGTTATGCCAGCTGATCTGTGGGAAGAGTCCGGTCGTTATGAGAGCGTCGGAAGTGAGCTTGTCCGTTTGAGAGACAGAAATGACTCCAAGCTGGTTCTTGGAATGACGCATGAGGAGGCTGCGGTACAGCTGGTGCGTGAGTATGCACAGTCTTACAATAAGTATCCGTTTATGATCTACCAGATTCAGAGAAAGTTCCGTGACGAGGCAAGACCAAGAGCCGGAATGATCCGTGTGCGTGAGTTTACAATGAAGGATGCTTATTCGTTCCATACGTCTCAGGAAGATCTCGAGAAGTACTATGATGTATGTTATCATGCATACAATCGCATTTTCCAGAAGGCAGGTATTCCGGAGGTTGTCACTGTTAAGTCGGATTCCGGTATGATGGGTGGAAATGTATCCCATGAGTATATGCTTTTGACTCCGGTTGGAGAGGATTCGATCGTTTTATGTACCGAGTGTGATTACAGAGCCAATATGGAAGCTGCTGAGAATAAAGTCGCCAATGAGAGCACTGGTAAGCTTGAGGAGTTACAATGCATCGAGACACCGGACTGCAAGACAATCGAGGATGTATGCAACTTCTTAAAGAGTGATGTAAAGTCTTCCTGCAAGGCAGTCGTATACCAGAGAAATGCAGATGATACGTTCGTAGTCGGATTTGTTCGTGGCGATTATGAGATCAATGAGACAAAGCTTCGCAATCTGGTCGGAGAGGACATTCACCCGGCAGAGATTACCGAGGATTCACCGCTCGTTGCCGGTTACATCGGACCTTACCAGATTTCAGACAAGGTAACCGTATTCTGTGATGTATCCTTAAAAGGCATTGATTCCATGGTAGCCGGAGCAAACAAGGAGGGCTATCATTATACAGGCCTGAACTTAGAACGTGATCTTGGTGAAGTCAATTATGTGGATATTGCAAAGGTGAAGGAAGGCGGCATATGCCCGTGCTGTGGAAAGCCTACCATCACAATTAAGAGAGGTATCGAGGTTGGTAACATCTTCCAGCTCGGAACCAAGTATACGAAGGCAATGCATATGCAGTACACCGATGAGAATGGAGAACTCCAGACTCCGATCATGGGCTGCTACGGTATCGGTGTCGGACGTATGGCTGCTTCAATCTGTGAGGCACACCACGATGAGTATGGTCCGATCTGGCCGATTTCGATTGCTCCTTGGGAGGTGGAAGTATGCTGCCTGCGTGTCGATGATGAGGAGACAAAGTCGGTAGCAGACAAGCTGTATCAGGATCTGCAGAAGGATGATGTTGAGGTTCTTTACGATGACCGGGATATCCGTCCGGGTGCAATGTTCTCCGATGCGGATTTAATTGGTGCTCCGATCCGTGTGGTTGTCAGCCCACGTAACTTAAAGGAAGGTGTCGTTGAAATCACAACAAGAGATAAGTCTGTGCAGGAGAAGATTCCGGTAGCAGATGCACTTGCATATGTGAAGAATCTTAAAGCAAAGCTGTTTGCAGAGATTGAGTCGAAGGTAGAGGCTTATTAAAAAAAGTAGTTGACAATGATACTTCGTTAAGATATTATACTAACAAGTTAATTGAATGAAGTGAATTCGTTGAGCGAAAGTAAGTACAACAGATGATTCTTCACAGAGAGTCAGCGGTGGTGGAAGCTGATAGGATAGTTTGTCTTGGAATGGGTTCGTGAGAAGTGAGGTGAATGTGAAGCAATTCGCTAGTAGCTGAGCCGTTTCCCCACGTTACAGGGGTGAGGATATAAAAGATTTATTATTTAGAGTCTTCGTATCCCAGAGGTTGCGTAATTGGTGGCAGATATTTCTAATTCGGAATATCTGCCTTTTTTATTAGATGGTAACATCGATATAAATCAAGGAGCAGCAAATAAGGGTGGCACCACGATCATTCGTCCCTGGCATAACCGTAAACCGGTTATGCCAGGGACTTTTTTGATATATAGTGACTGCAAGGAGGTAGGAAACATGAAGAGAAGATTAAGGGTATACAAGAAAACGGTCAGCATTGTTAATGAGACAGCAACAGCAATGTATGAGAACCTTGTCGGTGATGGAAAAGGATTTCTTCTGGAAAGTTATGATAAGAACTATGACAGGTATACATTCTTCGGAAGAGAGCCGGAGGAGATCATCCGTTCAAGAGGAAACACTTTGGTCATTACAAGAAACGATGGCAGCGAGGAGGTTCGTGAGGGAAATCCGCTTCAGTTACTGAAAGAGTATTACAGTGAATTTGATATCGTAAAGGACAATGAGGAGTTATCGTTCTCTGGCGGTCTGGTTGGAAATCTCGGTTATGACTTCGTGCGGTACGCGGAAGTTCTTCCAGATAATAATCCGGATGAGATCGGAATTGAGACGATCCAGATGATGCTGATGACGAAATTTATCGTGGTCGATCATGTAGCAGAGACTCTGACCGGAATTGTTTTAGGAGAAGATACGAAAGCTGGAAAGGAGAAATCCTTACAGGAAGCGGAGAAACTGATCGAGAAAGCAAGAAATGGTGCCGCTTTGGCAAAGACAAAGAAGTTTGTACATGATGGTGTGATCATTCATCAATCAGATAACTTAGAACAGTATAGTGCCAAGGTTGAAAAAATCAAAGCATATATCCGTGAAGGCCATATTTTCCAGACGGTTCTCTCACAGAGATGGACCGTGCAGACAAAGCAGAGTGGTTTTGAATTGTACAAGGAACTTCGTGAATTAAACCCTTCACCATATCTGTACTATTTCAATTATAGAGACTTTGAGGTGATCGGAAGTTCACCGGAGATGATCGTAAAGCAACAGGGAAACAGGGTTTATACATGTCCGATCGCCGGAACCCGTCCGAGAGGAGCGGATGCGCAAGAAGATGCATTGTTAAAAGATGAACTCTTACAGGATGAGAAGGAACGTGCCGAGCATGTGATGCTGGTTGACCTCGCAAGAAATGATATGGGACGCATCAGTGAGTTTGGAACAGTGAAAGTAACACAGTTTATGGAAGTTCAGAATTACTCGCATGTTATGCATATTGTTTCGATGGTTGAGGGACGCAAAAAAGGCGAATTTCATCCGCTTGACCTGGTTTCTTCGTTTCTTCCGGCAGGAACGTTAAGCGGAGCACCGAAGATCCGTGCGATGGAAATTATTGATGAACTTGAGAGTGTGCGAAGAGGCTTGTACGGAGGCGCAACCGGATACATTGATTTCTCGGGGGATATGGACTTTTGTATCACAATCCGCACGATGATCAAAAAAGGCGATAAGGTGTATCTGCAGGCGGGAGCCGGAATCGTAGCAGATTCCGTACCGGAGAACGAATACAAAGAGTGCTGCAATAAAGTAATGGCTTTGGCGAAGACTTTGATTGAGGAGGAAAACTTATGATTTTAATGATAGATAATTATGATTCCTTTACTTATAACCTGTATCAGTATGTTGGAATTTTCAATCCGGACATCAAGGTTGTACGAAATGATAAGATCACGATCGAAGAAATCCGCAAGATGGATCCGGAGCGCATCTTGCTTTCTCCGGGACCGAAGAGCCCGAAAGAGGCCGGCATCTGTATGGATGTAGTTAAGAACTTTACCGGAGTGAAACCCATCCTTGGTATCTGCCTTGGACATCAGTGTATCGGTGAAGCACTTGGCGGAACGGTCTCATATGCGAAAGCATTGTTCCATGGAAAACAGTCTGTGATTGAACATGACGGAACAAGTATTTTTACCGGAATTGATTCTCCAATCAAGGTGGCGCGTTATCATTCCCTTGCGGTAAAGCAGGAGGATCTTCCGGAATGCTTAAAGGTTCTTGCACGGACCAGGGATAGTGAGATTATGGCAATCCGGCATAAGGAATATCCGGTTGTCGGACTACAGTTTCATCCGGAATCCATCTATACGGAGCACGGAAAGCGGATTATTGAGAATTTTGTAAACGGAACGATGTAAAATGTGCCAGGTTTTCGAGAAAACCTGACATGTAGCGTCCACCCTTGCAAAAGCAATTTAAAATAGGTGGATGTTCAATAGGAGGAAAGCAATGATATTGGATGAAATTGTAGAAGCCAAGAGAGTACGGCTTCCGGAACATAAGAAACGAATTGACGGGATAACAATGCGAAGACTTGCAGAGGAGACAAAGACGAGGAATGCGGATTGCTTTTACCGGAATTTAAAGAAGCCGGGTATCTCGATCATCGGAGAATTCAAGAAGGCTTCTCCGAGTCTTGGAAATATCACGAGCAAGATTGATCTGATGGAACGCATCGAGGAATACAATGCATCGGTTGATGCAATCTCGTGCCTGACCGAGGAGGATTATTTTCACGGCAATGCATCGTATTTAAAACAGATCCGAAGCAAATCCGATCTTCCGATTCTGCGCAAAGATTTTATGATCGAGGAATATCAGTTCTATGAGGCGAAGGCGATCGGTGCCGATGCGGTGCTTCTCATTACGGCAATCCTTGATGATGCACAGATGCATGATTTCTATCAGCTTGCCAGAGAACTGGAACTTGGCGTACTGGTTGAGACACATGATGAGGAAGAGATTGAGCGCGCGATGCGGATCAATCCAAGGATCATCGGTGTCAACAACAGGAATCTGAAAGACTTTACGATCACACTTGAGACGACCAGACGTTTACGTCCGTATGTGCCGGAAGATAAAGTGTTTGTGGCAGAAAGCGGTATCATGAACGATGAAGATGTGGAGTTTTTAAAAGCGTGTCACACAGATGCATTTCTGATCGGGCGTGCCTTTATGGAAGCGGAGAATCCGAAAGAACTTGCAACAAGGTGGAAAGGCGTATGAAAATTAAAATCTGTGGGATCACAAAGCCGCAAGAGGCCAGATATTTAAATGAAGCAGGCGCAGATTATGCCGGATTTGTTTTCTTTGCAAAAAGCAAACGGAATGTAACGGTGGACGAAGCGCTTGCAATACAAGCAGAATTGCATCCGTCAATCAAAAGGGTGGCAGTTATGGTGGCACCGGATCGCAGACTTGTAGAGCGAATCGAAGATGCCGGATTTGATATTTTGCAGGTACATCAGTCGATTGACCGTGAGATATTGGAACATGTGCATATTCCTGTCTGGTTTGCAGTCAATATCGCTGATGAAGTGCAGTTGACAGAAAAGATAAAGTTTCTGGAAGAACTTCCGGATGTACTTTTCGGTAAGATCGAAGCCATTGTGGTGGATGGTGCCGATTACGGAAGCGGAAAGACGTTTGACTGGCAGCAAAGTGAGGGCATCCGTGGCCGGAGGACTTTTGCGAGACGCAAATTTGTTCTGGCGGGCGGATTAAATGAAGAAAATGTGACGGAAGGAATCAGACGGTTCCAACCGGATATCGTAGATGTCAGTTCCGGAGTGGAAGGAATGGACGGTAAGGATCAGGATAAAATCAATGGATTTATAAGAAAGGTGAGAGATTATGAATAAGAAAGCATATTACGGACAGTTTGGCGGCCAGTATGTGGCAGAGTCACTGATGAACACATTGGAGGAACTGGATGCGGCGTTTGAGGAGGCAATCCATGATCCAAAGTTTATGGAGCAGTATCATTATTATCTGAGACAGTACGTTGGAAGAGAGACACCGTTATACTATGCAGAGCGATTGTCTGCAAAGTACGGAACGAAGATCTATCTCAAGCGAGAGGATTTAAATCACACCGGAGCGCACAAGATCAACAATGTCATCGGTCAGATCTTACTTGCAAGGCGAATGGGCAAGACGAAGGTGATCGCAGAGACCGGTGCCGGTCAGCATGGCGTAGCGACAGCAACCGGTGCAGCGCTTTTTGACATGGAATGCACGGTTTATATGGGCAAGGAAGACATTGAGCGACAGAAGCTCAATGTGATGCGTATGGAGATGCTGGGAGCAAAGGTTGTATCGGTGGAATCCGGAAGCAATACTTTAAAGGATGCGACAAATGAGGCAATCCGTACATGGGCGAAGACAGCGGAGGACACCTTCTATGTCATCGGCTCAGCAGTTGGACCATATCCGTATCCGAAGATGGTCAAGGAGTTCCAGAGCGTGATCAGCCGCGAGGCAAAGCGCCAGCATATGGAAGTGGAAGGAAGAAACCCGGATGTCGTTATGGCATGTGTCGGTGGCGGTTCCAATTCCATCGGAATGTTTGCCGATTTCATTGATGAGAAGGATGTGGAACTGATCGGTGTTGAGGCCGCAGGACTTGGAATCGAAACCGGAAAACATGCCAGTGCGATGGCGCTCGGTGAGCCTGGCGTATTACATGGTATGAAGTCTTATCTGTTACAGGATACAGACGGAAATATCCAGTTGGCACATTCTATCTCGGCAGGACTTGACTATCCGGGCGTCGGACCGGAGCATGCTTACCTGTGTGACAGCGGACGCGCACAGTATGTGGCAATCACAGATGTGGAAGCGATGGACGCTTTGATGGAGTTGTGTAAATTAGAGGGAATTATTCCGGCAATCGAGAGCGCACATGCGGTTGCTTACGCGTTTAAGAAGGCAAAAGAAATGACCATGGAGCAAAGCATGATCGTCTGTCTGTCCGGCCGCGGAGACAAGGATGTAAACACGATCGCAAGTTATCTCGCCGGTGAGGGATATCTGAACTAGTGTGAAAAGATTGCAAAAAGTTATGAAAACGAATCTAAGATCGGGAGATGATCGGAGATTCGTCTTATGAATCTGAAAAAGGAGAGCATAGAGTATGAATCGAATCGAACAGGCATTAGCTGCTTTAAAAGAAAAGAATGAGAAAGCTTTTATCACTTATATTACGGCAGGTCTTCCGAATTATGATAAGACAAAGGAGATCATTAAGGCGCAGGAGAAGGCAGGGACTGACATTATTGAGCTTGGGATCCCGTTTTCCGATCCGGTAGCAGACGGTCCGGTGATCCAGGCGGCTTCCTATGACGCTATCCTGGGTGGTGCAAATCTGGAGAAAACCTTTACGTGTATGCAGGAGCTTCGTGCGGAGAAGGTAGAGATACCAATCGTGTTTATGATGTATTACAATACCGTGCTTCACTACGGAGTTGAGAAATTTGTAAAGAAATGTCATGAGAGCGGAGTGGATGGACTGATCATTCCGGATCTTCCGTTTGAGGAGCAGGAAGAGTTGCAGAATGCATTGAATGGCGCGGATGAGACGATTCTGATCCAGCTTGTCTCTCCGGTATCTGGTGCACGTGCGAAGAAAATCCTTGAGCATGCAAGAGGCTTTGTTTACTGCGTATCATCGATGGGGGTTACCGGTCAGGCAGCAACCTTTCATCGGGAAGTCATCAGGTATCTGAGTAATGTGAAGGCGGTGTCAAAGATCCCGGTTATGATGGGATTTGGTATCCGCACCGCGGAAGATGTACGCCCGATGAAGGACATTATCGACGGAGCGATTGTCGGATCACATTTTATTAATCTGATGCGTGAATCGGATTTTAATCCGGAGAAAGCAGCAGAATATTGCAGCACATTTAAGCGGGAACTAAACGAGCTGTAGTTATAAGGTATCAATCCACATATGAGCAGAATTAGCAGCGTAGCGGCGGGAAAACGCGAATTTGTGTGGTGGTTTTGGGGAACAGTTACTCAAAATGGTAAACAAATAGTATGCGATAAAATGGAGGTCACAATCATGAAAGAAATTCTCAGCAAATTAGTAGATGGAAACAACCTGACGAAAGAGGAGGCAATGCATGCACAGAAACTGATCTTAACCGGTCAGGCGACTCCCGCACAGATTGCATGTTTTCTGACGGCACTGCGTATGAAGGGAGAGACACTGGATGAAATTACAGGACTTGCAAGTGTACTGCGTGATAAGGCACAGACAATTGCTCCGAAGGTTGACAATTATGTAGATTTTGTCGGAACCGGCGGGGATTGTACCTATTCTTTTAATATTTCAACGACTTCAGCGTTTGTCGTCGCTGCGGCTGGCGTTCCGGTCGCAAAACACGGAAACCGTTCCATCTCTTCCAAGAGCGGCGCGGGTGATGTGCTTGAGGCATTGGGCGTTAACATCTCCGCAGATCCACAGATCGTGGAGAAATGTGTTGAGGAAGCGGGCATCGGCTTTATGTTTGCTCCACATTTTAATCCGGCAATGAAATATGTCGGACCGGTCCGCAAAGAGATGGGAATCCGTACCGTGTTTAATATTTTAGGACCGCTTTCCAATCCTTCGCGTGCAAAGGCGATGATCGTTGGCGTCTATTCTCCGAAATTGACAGAAGTTATCGCCGGAACCATGATGAATCTTGGTGTCGAGAGAGGTTTTGTTGTCAGCGGATGTGATAATATGGATGAGTTCACTTTGACCGGACCAAGCACGGTATCTGAAATCAAGGATGGTAAGGTGACAACTTATGAAGTGTCTCCGGAACAGTTCGGCTTGTCCCGTTGCAAAATCGAAGAACTGCAGGGAGGAGTCGGAACTGTGAATGCACAGATCACAAAAGACATCCTCTCAGGCAAGGAACAGGGTGCAAAGCGTGATATCGTACTTTTGAATGCTGGTGCGGCACTCTATATCGGCGGAAAGGCAGATTCGATTCAGGGTGGCATCACCTTGGCTGCACAGACGATTGATTCAGGAAAGGCAACGGAAGTGCTTGCAGAACTTGTAAAACTCACAAATGCGTAATGTTGCAGAATCAGCTTTGATAATGAACGTGAATTTTGCAGTAATGAATTTGATTCGGATGGCGGCAAGCATTGAAATATATGTATGGTTGAAACAATGTTAACCAAGTTTGCATAAATAGTTGACAATTAGAACAATATGTCATAAGATAGTTTTCGGAATAAAACGCATACTTAAGATATGCCAAGGAGGAAATTATGAAATTTAACGTTAGAACTATTTGTATGATTGCTATGCTTACAGCAGTAACATCTGTATTATCCATTATGCAGATTCCGACACCTTGGGGTGTACCGTTTACATTACAGACCGCTGCAGTTGCATTAAGCGGCTATGTGCTTGGTGAGAAATACGGAACTATTTCCACGATCCTTTATGTATTGCTTGGAACGATCGGTGTCCCGGTATTTGCAGGAATGTCTGCAGGACCTGGTGTCTTATTCGGAGCAACCGGTGGATATATTTTCGGATTTATTTTTATGACTTTCTTATGCGGAGTTGGAAGAACACATATGAAGAAAGGGGCTGCCGGAATTGTATGGCTGGTAGGATTTTCTGCACTTGGACTTGCTGCTTGCCATATCCTTGGAATTATTCAGCTGAAATTTGTTGCCAAGATGACATGGGGAAGCGCAGCACTCGTAGGATCTGTGCCATACCTTGCTAAGGATATTGCTTCTGTAATCGGTGCTTACATTGTTGCAGTTGCCATTCGTCAGGCATTAAAGTCAACAAGCATTTTTGATTGGGAGAATAAGAACAAAGCAAATGCCTAATGAAAAAGAATTCCGCGTACATCACATCTTATGCACGCAGCTTTATCGGGGACTCGGTTACAGCGGAGATTTCTGCACGAATATGACAGCAATCGTGTCGGATCTTCGCGCAAACCCTGAGCAGAAGGTCAGACTCGTAGCCAGAGGCGATGTCATCTGTGCGAACTGTCCGAACCGTGTCGGTAAGGATCAGTGTACCAATGGTGATAATCACGTTGTGATCAAGGACCGGAAGCTGTTGGAACCTCTGCATCTGGTTGAAGGAGAGTGCTATACATATAGCGAGCTGCTCGAGCATTCCCGCAAGTATCTGACACGGGAAGTTTTTGAAGAAAGCTGCAGAAAATGCAATTGGTATAAGCAGGGGGTCTGTAACTACGAAGATTTCGCAAATTAAGGTTTGCCACGCTCAGATTTGATTTCTAAAACAGACGATACCGGATATAAAATAATCTATGAAAATTAGCAATAATTTTGTCTTTGATCGACGGAAGTGGGATTTCCTATGACGTAAGATATTGGAAGCATGACGCTATCCGCGACATACATTAATTTTCAGGAAAATCAGCAAGTCAACTTCGAGCTTGATTTCAGATAGAAAGCTACAATTCGTTTCTATAACGCTATTAGCCAACAGAATGGAACCTCGAAGCAGTTGCCGATTTGTCCTGAAAATTAAGTATTGTCCCGGATTGTTGTATGTTGGAAGAATACGTCATAAAAATCCCGCTTCCTGTTGATTAGACAAATTACTGCTAATTTTCTTTTTTATTTTCTCCCTTTTCGGAAAAGTGTTCCTACTGCCTATTAGATTAAACTAACATGTACATTTATTCGTTTCTACATGTTTTATTCATTTTTGCTTTAAGTTGTCTTGTAATATATTAGATTTGAATTTTAGAAAGGCTACCACTCTTAGGAGGTGAGGCAGCCCTAGAATTTTATTCACAATTGGTATCGTTACAATAGTTAATGCAATCAAAATTAGTAACCACCAAAAATTTACACATAGGTTTATTGAATCTGAACTTACCTAACGGTTATTCAACCAGAAGTTATAAACATCTTTGCAAATATACCATATCTATTAACTGTACACCACTCTCATAAATTGGGTGGTCATAATTGTCCGTAAAGAAATTCGGAATATTGTGCGAACGGACAAATCCGCATTTTTCATAAAACGGTACGGTCAACGGGCTGTCACCTGTTCCAACCTGCAAAGCAGAATATTTATCTGCATATTCATATCCATTACTCCGTCAATTTGGAAGTTAATTTATAAACAATAAATTCTAATCAAACCTAATA